>Ga0315278_10000021_pt1 | contig 143448 bp, 44 predicted proteins | sample YL17G06_0_MG_FD_203880 | JGI IMG/M metagenome (GOLD analysis project Ga0315278, IMG submission 203880) | Sediment microbial communities from Yellowstone Lake, YNP, Wyoming, USA - YL17G06_0 | ecosystem: Environmental > Aquatic > Freshwater > Lake > Sediment | place: USA: Wyoming | collected... | reverse complement strand
ATGCTGTTTTCTTCTTTCCCCGTATACAGCTTCACCCTGGCATACAGACGGTCCCTTAATTCCGGGCGCTCTTTTGAAAGTTTCAAAAAATACGGGAAAAGTTTATCTTCCAATTCGTTGTACATGGCAATTAAAAGAGTGAATTTACGTTTGTTGAAATCCAGTTGTTCCACCAGTTGGTTGGTCTTTTCCAGTTCTTTGAAGTCCGAGAATTTTTCCGGTGCGAACAAATCCAGGGTGGTTGCCTGGGTCTTAAGTTCCAGGAATTTTGTTTCCATCTCCCTTAATTCGGCAGGTTCCCAGCCCTGGAATTCCAGGCCGGTCAACGACGGCATTAGAAGGGATAATAGAAATAAAAACAATACCGCTTCTTTCATTTTCCTCATGGTACATATCCTCCAGGTACCCGCTTTATCATGGGTCATTGAATTATATTATTATTTTCTCAAAAAAACAACCCAACAAAATCCGGGAACCCCCCATCGAACCTTAAATTGTAAGTTCGGATGAATATTTTTTTGACTGTTTCGAAAAAACCGTAAAACTATTGCTTTTTCCCCCGGGTTATGTTACTGTTTTCTCTAATTAAAAACGTGCGAATACAACGCGTGAGATGTAAGCGGTAGGATGTGAAATCGATGAGGTCCGTAAAGGATGGAATGTGCGCTGCTGTGAAAATAGCCACAAAGGCACGAAGGCACAAAGGAACACCAAGGGGTTTAGTATTAAAAAAAAACCTGGCGCTTTGGTGTGCCGTCATGACGAACTGCCATGAAACCGGAAGGGCCGCATCTCGCGGACATTAAAAATGGAGAAAAACAATGACAGATGGAAACAATGGGGCTGAGAAGCTAAAACCGATTCTCATCCCAGACGCATTAAAAAAGGATGGCATCGATTGGGAGTTTCTTGAAGAAGTAAAATCATTGGCCGAAAAGTGCTTCGAGAATCCTCGTTATCAAGAGGTCTACCGGCTGCATAATGAATGGTACAAGCATATAAACAATATTCTTGGATATATCGCTGATTTTTGTTTTAAATCCGGCCTTGAGCTTATTGAGAAAGAGTTGACAGTAATAATAGCCGCGGCCATCCTGCACGATATCGGCAAGAGCTTACCCTATTTCCACCCTTCTATCGATGATAACAAATTATATGAAGATGCCTTTGTTCTAAAGAATCTTGAAGCAGCCCATCATGTCATTTCATTTATTGTCTTAAAAACCATTGCTGGTGAAAAATCCCTTGACGGTCTGATAAAGGAAAATAATCTGAATCTGAAAGAGAGAAATAAGAATCAAAAAAAACATTATTCTCAATTGCAAAAGCTTACAACAAAATTTTTTAAAAAGATGAAAAAAACTGATAACTGGGAGGACTGGAAAAAATACCTCCAATGCACTGCCTGGATATCGCTGCGGCATAAAAAAATAACTGAAAAGTTGCTCTACGTATTTAAATCCTATTTTCCGGCTAAAAAGGGAAACGCCGGTAGTAAGGAAGATGAAGAAAAGAATTGGATAGCATTCCTGGAAAAAGATGTTAAGGATAATGATGAGATAATAGCGATAAATAAAGAGATATATAAGTGGATTAACAATAAAAAAACTACACCCGGAAAGGGAGATGATATCCCCGATCGATTCAGCGTACTTTCCGCACTCCTGCAACTGGGGGATAAACTTGATATTACAAAAGACCGAATCCGGGAAGATCGCTTATACCTTGAAGTCCTCCTGGATGACCTGGAGGAAAAGGAATTCCGCCAGGAGATCAATATCCAGAAGCAATATATAATAGGGCCTCAATCTCTGATCAGGTGGTTTCAATATTATTATGTAAGCGGAATCGAGATAAAAAAACAATCCACCAACAAAAATAATAATGAAAAAGAACCTGATATTACGGAAAACCAATCCTGCAACAATAATGAAAAGGGTCTTGATATTACAATCCACTACACTTACCCGGAATGCATCAGGGATGATTTCCTTTTCATCAGGTTACAATTGGAAAAGGATTTCGAAGACCTGGAAATAATATCGGTTCTCGAAAGTGCTCTTCAGGAACAGAAACACGATGAAGATTACCGGGTTATTTTGCTGCGAAGCGAAAACAAAAAAAATGGCACTGACGGCAACAAAAAACCTCAACGAATTATCGGTCTCCAGCGTCGAAGCGAGCGCTTGGTGTACTGCCTGGAAAAGGTATGTGAAACCATTAGAACTATTCGAGAAGATAAAGCAAAGCTGGGCTTATCTACTAATGACGTGAAGGCTATATTATCATTATTTATGAGCGTGGCGAAAGAAAAACCCATCCCTAAAAAAAATGATTATTTAAAGGACGTTATGCAAAAGCTCCTAAATAGCAATGGGACGGTAAGCGATCCATCAGTGAATTGCCTGGAAGAATTTTATATAATCATCAAATCCATCTGGGAAAATGAAGAATATATAAAGAAAAAATTAAAAGGTTGTTTGGCATTAACTGATGCTGAGGTAGCGGATATATTCTCTTGTATGGAAAGTCAAAATGGAAACCCCACCCCGGGAAAATGCGCTCTTTTCAAGCGTGTTGAAAAAGTTTTTCAAAAAGATGATGGGAAAGCAAGTCATCCCGATTGGGAACAATATTCCATTAAGCTCCAGGAAAATATTCGCTACTTACTCTGTAGAGACAAGAGAAATAAGGTAAATGAAAAGACTAAGAAATATAGGGGAGAACTTACGGATGAAAAAATAGTTATGCTCAGCCTGTCTCCGCAGGCGCGCGGTGGGCTAAATGAATGGAAAGATGAAGTTGCAAAAGAAAGTAAAAAAGTACAACAAGGCAAATTATTCTATCCCCCCGACAGTAAAACCCGGTTTATCCCGGTAAGCCTGGATGTGGCTATACTCCTAAATTTATTCCGGCATCTCCGCGAGGAGTCCTTAACCGTGGATGATATTTCCAATATATCCGGCCTGGACCGCGGAAGAATCCTCAAATACTGCGGCTGGCTGGAACATGAACAGTATCTATTACTGGATGATAAAACAGAAACCTATAAAATCAACCTTGATCCGGCCAAATATAACATCGTTGTAAAAGTTCTCAAAGATTTCGATTCCCAACGCTCGGAAATGGTGTCGAAAATACGGGACATCGCCCGGTTTGGAAAACCCCTGGCCCTCTATTCCAATCTTCCTCAAAAAAGTCTAAAAACTCGCATCGGAAAATTGGATAGTATCTTTGCCCCATTTAACAAAGATAAAGAAATGGAGGGGTTACCGCTACGAAAATCAATACTCCTGGTGGGCCCTCCCGGTTCAGGAAAAACCACCCTTGCCCTTGAGATCGTACGCCAGGTCCGGCTGCAAAGGTTGCCGGAAGAGATCGCCTTGTATTTAACTTTTTCGGGAGATATCCAGCGATTGGCAGATGATTTCAAGCCTTTGGGTTGGGAATACCATGATATCGCCGCCTGCGTTCGCTCCCTGAGTACATTGCAGGGTAAAACCTATCTCAATGACCCGGATAAATTTTTTAAACACTTGCTCAACATCCTGGACGAATTCTCGCCGGACCTGGTTGCCATAGACAACCTGGGTTATTTTTTAAGATTGGTTCCCCCCGAATTCTGCCGTGAAATCTTCAACCGCTTGATCAAGGTATTAACCATACGGGGGATTACCTCCATCCTCATCGGAGATGATATTCCCAATGGTATTGGTTTCGAATGTTTCGACACAGACGGCGTTATTTGCCTCTATTATAAGGATGGCAAGCGGGAACTGGAAATAACCAAGATGCGCGGTAGGGAATTTGCCGGCGGCCGACACCCTTTCAAAATAAAAAATCTCTCTGAAAAATTAGAAAATCCCCCCGAAGAGGACAAACGAAAAGTTGAGAAACGCGATGCCCCCATCATTGAAATATTTCCAAATATCCAGATGTATCTCGAAGAGACTCAACGGAATAAAGGGGAAAATAGAAAAGACAAAACAGGAGAACCCCTTAAATCCGGCATTAAAGGGCTGGACGAATTACTCCCGGTTGTAATCAAGGGAAAAAAAGACACCGGTTTCGAACAAGGGGAAATAATCCTGGTTCTGGGAAGCCCCGGCGCAGGCAAAACTGTATCCGGTCTCCATTTCTTAGCGGAAGGTTATATTAAAAAAGAAAAAATAGAGCAAGAAAAGGTTCTCTGGGTTTCATTTGAAAGCGACCTGGACGGGCTTCAATTAGCCACCCGGAGCTTTAGCGACAAGGCTGGCGTCAAGAATTTGGTCATTGAGATGGAAAAGAACAAGGATGAAATGTTCCGATTTTTTCCTCCCGGCCAGTTAGACCCAAACGAACTGGTCAATTATTTACTGAAGGCCTGCAAAAAAGAAAATGGAAATAAAAAAAACGGACATAAAAAATTACAGAGATTAGTTCTAGACAGCGTTAATGATATCGAGCAGGCTTTCCCAACAGATATGGCCTTCAGATCTTTTATGACTTCCCTGGTACAATTACTTCGGGAAGAAAAAGTAACCGTGATGTTCCTCTACCGCACCCGGAATTTTTTCGGCAAAGCTGAGGATATCGGGCGAACCCTGGCCTCGGTGGTGGATACCATTATCTGCCTCAAGGTACTGGAGATACAGAATGCCGTGCAAAAGGGTCTATTTTTACTTAAAGTCCGGGGCCGCGAGCACAAGAGTAGGCTATTATCCATCAATTTCAAAGATGACGAAGGAATGTCCGTATTAGATAGCGGCTGGACCATGAGCGGTTTGATCAGCGGCGAGTCCGGAGAAATCAAGGAACCCCGCGTTTCGGTCAAATTGTTCTTTGAAAATCGTAATGAATTTTTAATCAATGCCTTAATCGTCAGCGAATATAACAGGCGATTCAAAGGGGGGCAAACCACTTTCGTGCATGTCCGCAAGCCGCAAATTTATTCGGAATTCTGGAGTTTCAAAGGGTCTTCCGGCGCCGGACACTCAAATGTCCGTGTGGTTTCCTTGTGCGATTATTGGGCCGCACATTTCCAGCACGAAAAAAAACTTTACGACCTGGTGGATTATGTCAGCGCAGCGGCATACCAATTGGTTCACCGGGAAGAGTTCTGGCGGCGCTGCGCCAGTTATTCATTTAAAAAACATGCCTTTGAAATCTTTTCGATCCCCAATTACGTGGATATCGGTGTGCTGGCATTTCATAAGAAGCTTAAGAATTTGGACGAATTCTGGCGTGCTGTTAAGCCTGACAAACCATCTGGAAATTGGGATACTTTGGATACAAGAGGACGGCTTGCGCAATTAACCTGGAATAAGCTCGACCCAATCGAAAACCCGGGTATAACGAATGCGATTGATAAAATCAGTAAAAGTAAACATTCGCCAAGATATTTATTTGCCATGCCCAGTCTTGAATCGAAGGCGTCCTTTGTGTCTTTTTTCCTAGAAGTGTACTGGTCCTTTGGCGGAGTTATCTTCGATCTTCGAGATTTGTTTAATGAATATGCCTGGAGGCGCTATGGCTTTCTTGAAAAAAGAAAAAAGGAGTATATTAATGTTGAACACCCTCTCTTTTTCGAAACCGGGGCGATAGAATTGACAGAGGATATGGCATTTATCGCCGAAATACTCATGCTCATCCCTGAGCGGATTTTGAATAGTGCAATTCGCTACATGAATGCGGTTTCTCCTAATTTTATGGGAGATATCTGCCGGCATGGGGAAATTCTACTTGATAAACTACTGAAAGGTACAGAAACCGCTCAAAGTGAAAAAACATCCTCAAGCCAGGTTCAGAAAAAATCAGGGATTACCGATATTGATGATCCTCTTATCGCATTTATTAAACTATACCGTCCGAAGAATTATGAAACAATTGAAAAATATCCGATAGTTCTTTTTATCGACAGGTTGATAATGGAGCTACAAGCCGACGAAATCTGGAAGAAAAATGAAGATGTGGCAGCAGAAAAGGATATGCCAAATAGCTTAATATTTACTCTTGAGGTGGCGAAAGACCGTCTAATCGATGTTATAAAAGAAAAAATAAAGATAGTATGGGGAAAAGGCGCTAACCAGGAAGAGAAAAAGGAAAATGAAAAGAAAATGAAAGAAAGAGAACACGTATTGATTATCTTATACTTTGTCGTAAGCCGGATCATCACCAACCGCGAGCGGTATCAAAAACTCCTGGAATGGTATTTTAAACCGAAGAAGGAAGAGAAAAATGATAAAGAGAAAGAGGAAGAGAGAAGAAAGAAATATAAGTTTTTGTCCAAAATCATCATAATTGGTCAAACAGCCAGAAACAATAAAGTCACTGATGCTTTATTCGCAGGAAAAAACACCCTTGAATTTTTATTTCAATTGGTAAACAGCGGCATAGCCCCGAATCCTCACCACGGTAATTTCAACGACCAGGCATACCTGGCGCGAAAATGGTCCGGCGATGTGGCGCCAAGACCCAAACTCCCCCCTTCGAAAGACCTTATCAGCGATCTTGATTTAAATTTGCCCCCGGATGCTTATGAATATAAACAGGATGATAAAGAAAACACAAATTACCGGATTGCTCCCTTACCTTTGTATGACCAAAAGGTAAAATATAAGGATGAGAGTGGCAACGAAAAAGAAAAATCTATAAAAAGTAGCTGTGCGGTCATGGGATTGTGGAGCCTGGGTATCACTAAACCGGCCCTGTCCCCGGAAATCGGCTGGATATTTATCGATGCCTTAACCGAAGATAAATTCGTCGAATTGAGAGCCAGGAGAGGACTGGGACTGCCGGCAAAAGTCTCGGCCTATCAACGGGAATCCATCCGACATGCCCAGCCTGATATTTACGGCCACACCGATGCCAAAGGTACTTTGAAAGAAGACGGCATTATCCATTACTATGACCTGGCCACCCAGGATACACCGCAAGAGAAACCAACCGAAAATAAAGATGTAAATCGCCGCACCCGTGAACGGGTTTCCATTCCTTATTATTATCAAATCGAAGAATTCTTAATCAAAGAACTCAGCCGCTTCTTCGAACCCTCCTTCTTTGCTATCCTGGGGAAAAATGATGATGATAGAAAAAAACTAATATCAGATGTTCTCCAGCGCATTCACAACCGGATCAAAAACTTCCTGATAAAGGGATTCAAATTGGCTGATGAGCCAAGTCCAGCGGAGAGCCAGCAAAATAAGAAAACTTTAGATCAGGGGGCAGGGAAAAGATAGAAGAGAAGAAGCGAGGAAGAGCGGAAGCGAGGAAGCAAGGAAAAGAAGAAAAACAGATGAATGTTGGATGATAGGATGACCAGTTCCTTCAAAGTGGGAAAAATTAGCCTGCCCGTAATCCATCTTTTCAAAATTCAGATGAATAAGGGACGCCCATGATTTCCAATTCGACATCCATATTTCACCGCCGGACATTCACTCCTTACCGATGGACTTTGACAGATTACCATCGGACATTGATTCCTTACCATTGGACATTGGTTCCTTACCGCCGGACATTGTCTCCTTACCATTGGACATTGACAGATTACCGTCGGACATTCATTCCTAACCATCGGACATTGGTTCCTTACCGCCAGACATTCATTCCTTACCAACGGACATTGATAGATTACCGCCGGACATTCATTCCTTACCATTGGACATTGACAGATTACCGTCGGACATTCATTCCTAACCAACGGACATTGGTTCCTTACCGTCGGACATTCATTCTTTACCAACGGACATTGACAGATTACCGTCGGACATTGGTTCCTTACCGTCGGACATTCATTCCTTACCATCGGACATTGGACTTTTCTCTTTGGACATACGTACTTTCCCATCAAAGAGGAAAAAATGGCCTGTTGCCATCCCACCATCTGAACCGCTGATTACTCTGATTACGCCGATAACGCTGATGATGATTCCGATTAAACACTCTCTTATTGAAATCTGCGCCATCTGCGTCATCTGCGTTATCTGTGGTTCGGACATTCTATATGGCCGGCGAATAGATGAGTATCCGATTTGTTCCGATATAGCGTGTCCCTTTCCAGTTCCTCAAAAGCATTAATTTTATAACAGCAGCAGAGTATTGCTTTTTCATTTCAATTTTTGTAAAATGAGGGATGCTAAAAAAATAAAAAAAAGGGGTGATTGAATGAAAACAACAGTTACTGATTTAAAGCTTAAAGGAAGAGAAACTCTTTCTTCTTATGCCGCTTTTACTATCGAAGGCGAAATGACCGCCCGGGTAGAGAGAGGCGGCGATTCATGGACAATCGTGGAGCGCAACGGCGTTGCCAAAGGGACGTCGGATGGAGAAAAAGAAGCGATTTATATTCCTAATAAAGACGCCATCGAATCCATTCAAAAAAACATCGTGCCTCTACTTCCAGGGAAAGTTAGTATTGAAAAGCCCCAGGACATCCTCGACGCAGTGGCGGCTTTCGACCTGGAACTGGTCAAAAGAGCGGGACACAACAAGAAAGAATGGGGCGGTAATGCCTGCCTTGCCGCATCGACGTGTTTGTTCCAGACCTTATTGAAAGCTTCCGGATACCGGGCCTGGGAATTAAAAAAACCGGACCTTAAACTTTTTTATTTCCCGAATATCGCCTTCAACATGGTTTGCGGCGGCGAACATGTTCCCGGTACGAAACAGGATGTCCAGGAGATGTTCTTCTTTACAATGGACAAAAAATCTGTCAAGGATGTATTCAAAACAGGAGTGGAATTTTTTAAAAAATTCGAGAAGAACCTTGCTTACGAACGAAAACCTACGGGGACCGCAAAAGAACGTGGTTTTTCATTCCCTGTGGCCGATAATTTCGAGGGACTCATTCGCATAAGAGATTGCGCCGTTCAATTTGAGTTTAAAGAAGGCGATTGGGCCATGGGTACGGACAATGCTTTCTCAGAATTACAACAGACACCAGAATTGAAGAAAAAGTTTGAGTATGATTTTCGTTTTTCAGGGCAGGGGATTAAAACCCGCCGGGAACTGATCGATTTCGATAAGTCTCTTGTAGATAGATTTTCCCCCCATTTTATCACGATGGAAGACCCCGGGGCTGAAAATGATATCGATTCTCACCTGCTTATGACCGGGGAATATGGTCACAAAATCCAGGTGGTCATAGACGATGCGGCAGTAACACAGATGCGCTTTATTATTCCTTTCCTGGCCTCCAGGGATCGGAAGAAGCGGGCAGGGAATTCCATTCTTATCAAGCTGAACCAGGCAGGCACTTTTACCGAAACCTGCCTGGCCGCGGAAATAGTTCTCGGTCTTGCCGATATTGGCCGAGTGGAAAAATTCCTGGCGGCCCGGAATGAACTTGAATATGTACTGGATGAACTTAAAAAACTCGAAATTAATAGCCTTGCAGAGGCCCTGGCGAATATTAAAGAAGGTGGATATACTGCTTTCTTTTCCCACCGGTCTACTGAAGGTTCTTCGGAATTCTTGCCCTATATGCCGCTTATTTACGGGGCTGTTTCGCCAAAGCTGTGGTTTAAAGCCGGCGCCCCGAACGGTGAACGGAATCTTCAACATTATAACCCCCTGATCCGAGCTGAAGAAGAAATGAAGGAACGAGGTATCGAAACTACGGTCGCGGGTTGGAAAGGATTGCCGGATGAAGTTATAAACGGCCGCGGTTTGAAGCCATAAAAATTGAAAATAACGTGAAGGGATAAACAGGATGTACCGGGTGTAAGAAATTTTTTTATCCCGTATATCCTGTTATCCTGTCTACCTTTGCTGATGTCATTCGAATTACCGTTTGAGGAAAATTTATTTGCATTCACAATAAAAGTGTGGTATCCTATTGATTTGAAAATACTTAATGGCGCGGTGGAAACTCGTTATTTCAACCGCGGTTTATGGAGGCCCAAAGCCATTTCCAAAGCCAAACAAAGGATTTATTACCATGGATACCAGGGTGTTAGAAATAATCATCGACGGATACGGTTACGACCCGAAACTGGAAATCGATATCCTTTCATCTACCTTCCAGGCTTTACCTCAGGAGCTAAAGTCGGACTTTAAGAAGAATATCTTCGAAAAAAACCCTGTGAAACACAAAAAGTTCACGGATGAAATCGCCTTCATCCTGTTCTTTAACCGGAACCCACTCAACATCTACTTTGAAAAAAAATACGGGATACCCACAATTTTGTCCCCAAACGAGCTGACCACGATCAAAGAATACTCCGCCTCTCTTATGCAAAAGGACGAAACCCAACCGCTCATCACACAAATCAAAAAAATAATTGAAACTACGGCCCGCGAAAAGAAATACGCGGTCTGGGCCGCCGCTACTCCCACGATCGATCAGCTTCGCGAAAACTACCCCTGTATCTCTACAAAAACGACAGGTATAGAGGCGGGTTACGAGGACTTGCGACCGGAAGTCCAGGGAAATTCGGAAACCGGCCATCAACAGTTGGGAAACCTGGCTGTTGCCCCCCAGGTCCCCCTTGAAGTAATACTGGATATCGAGACAGGGAAATTTTTTGAACACCCGACCCTGAATCAAGCGATAAAAAATGCCGCCGACAAAAAGGTCAACCTTAATATCTCATTTATGATCTCCGGCGAATTCGGCGACGACGGCAGGGTCCATAGCTGCTGGAATCATTTGGAAAGTTTTTTAAAACTTGTTTTTACAATACATCGCTTCGATCCGGCCAGGCTGCGAATCCAGGCCATCTTAGACGGCAGAGATTCCCCGCTGAAAAGCTCCATTGAGAAAGAAGGTACTAAATACGGCTTCCTCTATAAACTCAAAGATTTGTTGGCCCGATACAACGCCGCCGATTGCATCACCTGGATAATCGGCAGAGGGATTTCCATGGACCGGGATTATATTGAAGAACGGACAAAAAAAGATTATGAACTCCTGGTTAAAGGAAAAGGGCTTATCGCAAATGATTTCGACGATGCAATCGCAATCATCCGGGAATTTCACGAGCACCAGGTCTTCGATCCCTTTATCGAACCTATAATTATTAAAGACAAAAATAATTTGCCCAGGAAACTGGAGAACAACGATGTCTTAATCGATTTGAATTTCAGGGCCGATCGTCAGCGACCCCGGATAGCCAGCCTGCTGGGCGCCAAAGAATTCCTGCAAAGAAAAGCTTCCCGGAGAAAACAGGAATGGAAAATGGACTGGCTTGACGAGAATTTAAAATTAGACATATACTGCCTGACCGAGTATGACCCTGAATTCGAAAAACATGGGGCAAAAATTGTCTACCCGATAAAACCCCAGGTCCACAATTTCCTGTCTTTATTTTGTTCCTATTTTAAACAAAAGGGAATCCCCTTCAAATACCTTTTAATCGCCGAAAGCAATAAGGCCGTTCATATGGGATATTTCATAAAGGGTAGAAGAGAAAAAATAGAAATCGATGAATTCGAAAAACGTTTTATTATCCCTTCATATGCCGGCGACGAGGGTATTTACACCGATGACGATTATTACAAGACGCCCCAAATGAAAGCCGCTGAAATAACCGAAAAACTGTTGAATGAATTGCACACCGGGAATTATAACCTGGCCATTATCAATTTATCGAACGCGGATATGCTGGGCCATTTGATAAACGAACATTTCGACGCCAACGTCAAAGCCCTGGAAGTCGTCGACTCTGCAGTCAAAACCATCGTCGAATATGCGCTAACCCTGGATTACCACATAATAATCACTTCCGATCACGGGAATATCGACGAATTCAGCGCTTCCCACTCTTTAAACAATATCATCACTACCTTTATTTCTCCCCACAAAAACATTCGCCTGAAGAAAAAACCGACTGAAAGAATTCGGCTCTTCGATATTCCCTGGGCTATCGCGGAAATTCTTAATATTAAAGGCGAAATCGAAAAAATCCTTCCCCCCGTTCCTGAAGTGATAAAACAAAAAGGATTGGTGGGAGAATCTCCTATAGAAGTAATTTAGGCCGCGGCAGGAAAGTCCAGGGGGGTTATGTTTTTTCGCTTACAATCTCACCGTTCTTAAACACCACGGTATAAACGATTTTCTCCGCTTTATCCGCGCACAGCACTATGGTGAGTTCTTCATCACCCAGTTTGTTGGACAACTTTAACCCGGCATAACGAACGATTTTTGCAAAATCCCTGTTCTTTGTGTCCGGTGCATAAATGATAATAACCTTAGTCTCCACCGGCTGAATCTTCAACTCAATAACTCCATCGGTGGTTCGCAAATATTTAAGGGTCGTTTCCATCAACTGGGGCTTGTCCGTCACCTTATCCTTACTAACGGTGACCAACAGGAAAGCAACAGCCAACAAGGCCAACCCCCCTGCCACAGCATAAATCATCTTGTTGGTCTTCAAAGGATTGACCTTCTTTTTAAGTTTCACTCTTAGTTTACCCATTTTTCCTTCCATGCCTTCGGCGACCAGAAACCTTTTCGAGAAAAGGTTTCTGGACTTCCAAAAGCTTTTATTACGGTACTACGATATTGTCGAAGATTTCCGTAATGATATCGTCGGTGGTTAATTCTTCCGCTTCGGCTTCATAGGAAAGTATAATCCGGTGCCGCAGCACATCGCGCCCAATGGTCTTGATGTCCTCGGGCGTTACATAACCCCGCCGCCGCACAAACGCCAACGCTTTGGCGGTTTCGGTTAAATAAATGGACGCCCGCGGGGACGCGCCAACCTGGATCAGGTTCTTTAACTTCGGAACCCCAGCCTCCTCCGGGTACCGGGTGGCAAATACCAGGTTTATAATGTAATCCTTGATCTTCTCATCGATATATACCATCTGGTACGCTTTATTGATCCTGGCAATATCTTCCCGTGAACAAACTTTCCGGACCTCCGGCAACACGGTTGAAGTCATGCGGTTCACAATGGCTTTTTCCTCTTCCTTGCTGGGGTAGGTGATTTTAACCTTCAACAGGAACCGGTCCACCTGGGCCTCCGGCAGCGGGTAAGTGCCTTCCTGCTCGATGGGGTTCTGGGTGGCCATCACCAGGAAAGGCTTTGCAATCTTATGGGTATTGTCGCCGATGGTGACCTGGAGCTCCTGCATGGACTCCAACAGGGCGCTCTGGACTTTGGCCGGGGCCCGGTTTATTTCGTCCGCCAGCAATAGGTTGGTGAATATGGGCCCCTTGCGCGTCACAAACTCCGACGTCTTGGGATTGAATACCAGGGTCCCGGTTAAATCCGCCGGCAACAAATCTGGCGTAAACTGGATACGCTTGAAATCGAGGTCCAATACCTGGGCCATGGTCTTAATGGAAAGGGTTTTTGCCAGACCCGGGACCCCCTCCAGGAGGAGATGCCCCGAAGCGATTAACGCAATCATCATCCGCTCCAACAAAATGCGCTGACCCACGATGACCTTCTCCATTTCCGAAAGAATTCGCTCGATTACCCGGCTTTCTTCGCCGATCTGTTCATTAATAAACGTTAAATCCTGTGTGGAAGTTCTATCCATTCATTACCTCCTAATTATTGTCTTATTTTCCTTGAAATACCTTTTAAATTTTTCTCCCTGAAATCCGAACCGCCGATTTGAATGATATCGGTCATTTCATACAACCGACTCCGGATGAGATTACCGACTCTTTCTTCCAGGGAAAATTGCTTAACTTCGGTGCTTTTCGAAGCGTCTGTAACATCGAAGTAATTGGATGCACAAACCGTGATTTTATTGTTATTATACCTGGTGTTAAATATGTAATATATATTTTCATATATCCAGGGAGTTAATTTATCTAAAACCGTGGTTCCCAACTCATCAAATAATAAAAGCTCCACATCGGCTAATTGATCGATCAACCGGTTGATGGTTGAAAAGTCCCGCGTGATCATGTGCTCACCGGAACGCATCTCCCGCACCAGGCTGTTTTGGTCGATATAATAAGTGGAAACATTCTTCTTCTCTATCAATTCATATCCAATGGCGCAGAGAAGGGTTGTTTTGCCGCGGCCCGCTTCTCCCTGGAATAAAAGGCCCTTTTTTACGGCTGGATAATCTTCGATAAACTTCTGCGCCGCTTTTTTGGCCAACGCCTGGGAGGGGTTGGCCGCGTCCGGTTGGAACGCCCATTCCAACTTACGCTCCAGGAATTTTGGCGGAATGTGAGCTTTATCTGCTTTGGTTAACAGGATATCGGTCTTAATGCAGTCGCATTTTTGCACAAACTCCCGGTCTTCTTTTTTAACGTTCACCCAGCCGGTGCCGCTGCACTTGCCGCAGATTTCTTCTTTCAATTTAACACCCCATATATTCCTTGATGCTTCAGTTTGTCTTTTAGTTTTTTCAGGGCTTTCAGTTCGATGCGCCGAATGCCTTCGGGACTCATGCTCATCTTTTTGGCAATCTCTCTTAATTTCATGGGGTCTTTTTCCTGGAACCCGTACCTTAATTTGATCACCTGCGCTTCCTTTTCCGTCAACTCTTCGACATCTTCACGCACCAGGTCGCGGGTGGAGAGACCGATCATGATATCCTGGGGGTCGATGGAAGTCTTGTCCGGGAGAAGGGCGGAAAGAGACGGATGATCATCATCGTTATCGGTTTTATCGAGAGAGATGATCTCGTCCGGCACCGACAACAAGACTTTTACTTTTTTTTCCGGTATATCCAGCTCTTTGGCCAGTTCCTTTTCCGTGGGCCTTCGTTTCAATTTTTTAGTGAGGTTAAAATAGACTTTTTTGAAATTAAGGTAATTATTGTAAAAGATATCGGGGAAAGAGATGATCTTCTGGTTTTTGGAGAGATAACGCCGGATTTCGCTGCGCACCCACCACAGGGCATAGGTATAAAACCGGTTTTCGCGGGCGGGATCGAAACGTTTTAACGCTTCGATAAGTCCCTTGTTCCCTTCGTTCACCAGGTCCAGGAAATTGTCTTCCTTAAAATAGTATTTTAACGCCTCTTTAACCACCAGTTTCTGGTTGGCCACGATTATTTTTTTAAAGGCTTCTTCATCCCCGCTTTTGGCTTTGACGATTAATACTTTTTCTTCCTCCGGGCCCAGGATAGATATCTTTTTGACCTGTTGGAAGTATAAGTTTAAAGAATCCAGGGATTCTTTACCGCTTGATTTCGCCATCTTTAAATACCGCCACCTTTGAAGAGGAAAATTTTACAAGGGCTTTTGTCTTCTGGTCGAAAAGGTTTTCTTTGCCGGAGAAGAACTCTTTTCTTAATTCTTCCAGGAATTTGGCAAACTCCTCTTGCATTTTCTCCATCTTCATTTTTAAATCGTAAATAATCTCGATGCCCGCCAGGTTTACACCCATGTCCCTGGAAAGGTTAAGGATAAATTCCAGTTTTTTGAGGTCTTCATCGGTGTAATACCTGGTATTGCCTTTGGACCTGGAGGGCCGTAAAAGCCCCTCTCGCTCATACAAACGCAGGGTTTGGGGGTGGATATTGTACTTTGAGGCCACCGCCGAAATTAAATAGGTTTTTTCTTTCATGGCTCGAATTCTTGCCTGGGGTTATAGGGGGCTTTGCTTTCGATTTTTTGTAATAACCGCCTGACTTCGATATCGGTAGTGGGGGGGGGCACGATTTTTATTTCCACTACCATATCGCCTTTGGTCTTGCTTTTGGGATTAAGAATACCTTTGCCTTTTAATCTCATTTTTAGACCGGAGGCCGTACCGGGGGGAATTTTCAGCAGGGTGGCGCCCTCCAGGGACGGGACTTCGATTTTTGCCCCCATGGCCGCTTCCAGGTAGGTGACCGGGAGTAGTATTTCCAGGTTGGACCCGTTTCGTTTAAAGTATTTATGGGGGCTAACATTGATGCTGATGACCAGGTCGCCCGGGGGACCGCCATATCTACCGGCATTGCCTTTATGGGGAATCCTGACTTTGGAATTATCGTCGACGCCGGCCGGTAACCGGGTCCTGATTTTGGTTACCATGTCGGTGCGTCCGTCCCCATCGCAGGCCCGGCAAGTATTGCCCGGCAGGTAGCCGGCGCCGCCGCAGTTGCCGCAAGGGGCGGCAAACTTCATAAACCCGGATTGTTGTTGAACCCGGCCGCTGCCGTTACATACCGAGCAGGTAACATTGGCGGAATTTTGTTCGATGCCTTTGCCTTTACATGTCCCGCATACTTCCTTGCGTACGATCTGGATGGGGGTTTCGATGCCGTTGGCGGCGTCCAGGAAGCTCAGGTTTATGGCATAGTGGAGGTCTTCACCCCGTTCCGGCCGGCGTCCTTTATTCCTGGCGCGACCGGGCGCGCCGCCGAAAATGGTTTCCATTATATCGCCGAAAGAACTGGAACCGGTGGTGGTGAAATCGAAACCTTCGAATCCGGAGGGGGTTCTGCCGCCGGTGCGAAAGTTCGGGCCGGTGCTGCCGAAGGTGTCGTATTGACTTCTTTTCTGGGTATCTTTCAAGATTTCATAGGCCTCGGTAATTTCTTTGAATTTTTTTTCCGACATTTTGTCGCCGGGATTCAAATCCGGGTGGTATTTCCGCGCCAGTTTCCGGTAGGCTTTTTTTATCTCGGCTAAGGAGGCCCTTTTGCCGACGCCAAGGGTTTTGTAATAGTCGTTCATGGCCATGATTTTACTTTAGAATGGTCAAAAAATCAAGCCTCTTGATTTTGTTCTTGTTCCAGGTCCGGCTCTGGTTCTTGCTCTTTTTCTTTCGCCTCTTCTATCGCCCTCTCTTTTTGCTTTGCTTTTTCTTGCGCTTTTTCTCTTTCTTTTTCTTTTTCTCTTTCTTTTTCTTTTTCCAGTTCTTCCTTCTTTTTCCTCTCCCTGTCTTCTTCCCTGCGCGCCTCAGCCATGCCGAAGCGATAGGCGTCTATCTTTTGCAGCATATCGGCCGGCGTATTTTTTACAATGATCTTTTCACCGGTGCCCATAGTGACCTCGGTTAAGTTTTCCGGGGTCAGGCCCAGGTTTTCGATCAGGGCGGAATTTAATAATATTTCCATGCCGTCTACTCTTATTACGCGTATCATTTTATCTCGGCGCCTCCGTTATTTATATTTGAAGTCCGCATTTCCGTTAACTTTTTCATGGGGTAATGATACCACTTTTATGGTTTTTTTACAATCGCTAAAAAATTTTGGGGGGGGTCCAGGGGACCCTTTTATAAAAGGGTCCCCTGGTAATCTACATTTTCCCTTTGCCGCAGAAGGTGCCTTTGATCCCGGTAACGGAAGCGATTCTTTGCTCGGCATAACAAATCCCGGCCCGGTGGGCGGGGCGGTTATTTTCTTCCGCATCCTTGAATATCTCCAGCACGCGGTCATATATATTCTCGGTTTTCCGCTTCACTTTTTCGCTTTTATACCCGGTTTTATAACCGAGGTATTCTTCGGATACATCGATGATGCCGCCGACATTGATAATGAAATCGGGGGTATAGAGGATGTTTCTTTTTTTCAAGAGGGCCTCATCTTCCTCGTTTAAGAGTTGGTTATTGGCGGACCCGGCAATGATCTCACATTGGAATTTGGCGGCTGTTTCGGGGTTAATGACGGCGCCCACGGAACAGGGGGCCAGGATATGGCATTTTTCGGTATATATTCGCTCCGCGGGAATGGTTTCCAGGCCGTCGGCCAGGGCTTTTTTTTCTTTTTCAGGATCGATGTCCGCCGCGACTACCTGGGCGCCTTTATCCCGGGCAAAAGCGGCCAACTGGGAACCGATCTTGCCGTAGCCCTGGATTACGATTTTTTTGCCGCTGATGTCGTCGGAGCCCCAGCGGTGTTTGGCGGCGGCCAATAAACCCATGAAGACGCCGTAAGCGCACATGTAAGAATGATTGCCGCTGCCGCCGTAATAGCCCGGCAGCCCGGTGATGTAATCGGTTTCCATTTTGATATATTCCATGGTTTCTTCGGTGACGCCGAACTCGCCGCCGGCAATGAATCTTCCTTTGAGGCTTTCGATAAACCTGCCCAGGGACCTGAACAGGGGTTCTTTCTTTTCCATTCCTTCTTGTTCGATGACGACGATGTAGCCGCCCCCGAAATTGACGCCGCCGGCGGCTGTTTTATAGGTCATGGCGGATGACAGCCTGAATAAATCGAACAGGGCGTCATTTACGGATTGATATTTATAGATACGGGTGCCGCCCATGGCCGGCCCCAGGGCGGTGCTGTGGACGGCCAGGATGGCCCTTAACTTTACGGATTGGTCTGTATAAAAAGCGATCTGCTCGTGGTTATGGGTTTTCATGGCTTCAAATATTTCCATTGAATAACTCCTTATATTCGATCTGCTGGGGATATTCGAGGGCTTTCTCTTCTCCCCGCAAGACTCGCAGCGCGCCCTGGGCCAATGCTTTGAGTTCATCCTCGCCGGGGAAAAGTAGTATATCCCGGGCGCTGTCTTTGACCAGGAATGAGATTTTTTCTTTGATCAGGTCCACCAGGGGCCGGCAGTGGGCGCCGCCGCCGGTCAAGGCGATGGCGTCGACTTCCCCTTTTAATGTGACGGCCATGGCGCCGATTTCTTTGGCGATCTGGTAGGCCATGGCCCGGATGATCAACCGGGATTTGGGTTCGCCTTTTTGATAGCTTTCTTCCGCATCTTTGAGGCTTTTGGTTTTTAAATAGCTGTACATGCCGCCGGAACCTACCAGCATTTTTTTGGCTTGTTCCAGGGTGAGGTTATTTTTGAATAGATATTCGGTGAAATCGACCATGGGCAGGGACCCGGTTCGTTCGGGCGAAAAGGGGCCGGACCCGAGGGCTTCGCTGGTGTCGATCATGCGGCCTTTGCGCAGGGGGGTGACGGATATGCCGCCGCCGAGATGGGCAATGATTAAATTGAGTTGGTTTAAGGGGGTTTTCAGGGTTTCCGATGCGGCCCTGGCAATGGCTTTGATGTTCAAGGCATGCACCAGGCTGCGGCGCTTGATGGCGACGTGCCCCGATATCCTGGCCACATCCTCCATTTCATCGACGCAGGGGGGGTCCACGATATAGGACGGGATGTTGTTATCCCAGGCTATGCCGTAAGCCAGCACGCAGCCTAAATTGGCGGGGTGTTCGCCCTGGATGGCTTGCCGGGCGTCGTCCAGCATTTGTTTGTTGATCTTGTAGGTCCCGCTGATAACGGGCCGGAACAACCCCCCCCTCCCAACGGCACAGGACAATCGCCGGATATCGAAACCTTCTTTCCGGGTCACATTCAATATTTCCTGCTTGCGAAAGGCGTATTGATCCCATACTTTTTTGAAATTCCCGATGTCCTGGTCGTTGTGGTAGATATTCTTGCCGAATAACAGGGCCCCGTTTTCGAAAACCCCGATCTTGGTAGACGTGGAACCGGGATTGATGGTCAAAATATAATATTGTTCATTCATTGCTCAAACTCCGCTGCTCAACACAGGATATTGTTTATCGAGCCGATTTTTTTGTACCGTTCCCTGGCTTTGGCTTCGGCCAGTTGGTGGGGGGTAATGCCCTGGTCGGCCGCCTGGTAGAGGATATCCAGCAGGATATGATAGATGATTTCGGTCTCTTCCAGGCATTTCTCCGCGCTGCGCAGTTTCAGGTTTCTATCCAGGAGAAAGAGTTCCCCGGCGGCTATAATGAAAACGGGGGCGTAGAGTATGCCTTTTTTTGAAACGGTATCCACGAGTTCTTCATGGGTGAAGATGTTATAGGCCGAGCCGGCGATAATTTTGCATTTGAGCCGGTGGATATTATGCTCATCGATGATGGAACCGACGGCGCAGGGGACTAAGAAATCGGTTTCCACGTATAATATCTCTTCCGGTTTTAAGACTTTGACATCGGGGTATTTGTCTTCGACTTCTTTGATATTGTCATATATGAGGTCGCTGACGTATAGGGTGGTTTTTTCCTTTTTGAGGTAATCGACGATGTTTTTTCCGACGTCGCCCAGCCCCTGCACGGCAAAGCTGCGACCGGCCAGGTCGGAGGTATCGAAATATTTTTTAGCGCAGGCTTTTATTCCCCAGTAGAGGCCGTGGGCGGTTATGCGGGCGGCGGGCCGCTCTTTGTCTTCGACATCCAGGCCGAAGATGGTATGGCCGGTTTCGCGCTGGATATATTTGAAGTCCTGGGTATCGGTCCCGAGGTCCGGGGCGATGATCATTTTGCCTTTGAGGCTTTCGACGAAGCGTCCGACGGCCCGGAAATAGGCTTCGTTTTTATCGGTTTTGGGATCGCCCAGCAGCAGGACATTGGCCCCGCCGCTGTCGACATCGGCGGCAGCGGCCTGGTAAGTCATTACTTCGGCCAACCGCAGCGACTCGATCACGGCGTCGATGTCGGACCGGTAGCGGTTGTTCATGCGCAACCCGCCAATGGTCTTGCCCAGGGTGGAATCGTGCAGGGATACGATCATTTTCAACCCGACATCTTTAAAATTATTGAAGATTAACTCTTCATGGCCGCGCTTTTCCATTTCTTCGAATAGTTTCATTTGCGTTCCTCCGTCCTCCGTCAATCTTTCAACTTGAAACGCCAGATGCAATAATAATCATGGTCGACGATAGCGGGCGGACAACTGATGGCCTCGGTTTCGAAACGTTCATCGATGGTTTTGGCGAAATACCCGTACTCGACGATGCCCACGGATACGCAGGGGAAATCCGCCAGTCCTTTGCGTCGCCTGGCGGACTGGACGCGGCAGGTTTTGACCCGGTAGTCCAGGGTTTTGCCGTCCTGGCTAATGGTGATTTCATCTTCGTTCACGGTGGCGTATAACCGGAAGCGCAGCGCTTTTGCCAACCCGGCGACGCCGGAATTTTTACCCAGGCCCAGGAACTCGATGAGCCGGTTGGCTTCGACGACGGTAAACTTGCGCCAGCTTTCGGTATCGATTTCAATGGCGGTAACGATGCCGTATTTTTCTTCGATGGATAAAAACCAGCAGCCGTCATGGGCCAGCCAGTTCCTGGCGTATAGTTTTGTTAATTCCAGTAATTCGTCTTTGGATAAGTCCTCGATTTTTTCGACTTCTTTCATTGTATCTCCTGCTTTTTTTTTATCCACAGATTACACTGATTTACACTGATTTTTTAATTTTGTTAATCTGTGAAATCTGTGTAATCTGTGGACCTCATTTACATATTCCGGCGATACTGGCCGCCTACTTTGTACAGGGCGTCGGTGATCTGGCCGAGGGAACAGTATTTGGATGCTTCCATCAGGTTCTCGAAGATGTTCCTGTTTTCGATGGCGGCTTGCTGAAGCGCGGGAAGTAATTGTTTGCTTTTTTCCCGGCTTGCTTTCTGCAAATTTTCCAGCATTTTGATCTGGTATTCTTTTTCTTCGATGGTGGCGCGGATAACCTCGCCCGGGACCACGGTCGGCGAGCCTTTGGCATTACGGAAGGTGTTGACGCCGATAATGGGGTATTCGCCGGTGTATTTCATGTGCTCGTAGTAGAGCGATTCTTCCTGGATTTTACCGCGTTGGTAGCCTGTTTCCATGGCGCCCAGCACGCCGCCCCGCTGGGAGATGCGGTCGAACTCCAGCAACACGGCGTCTTCCACCAGGTCGGTGAGTTCTTCAATTATGAAAGCGCCCTGCAAGGGGTTCTGGCATTTGGCCAGGCCTAATTCGCGGTTGATGATCAATTGGATGGCAATGGCGCGGCGTACGGATTCTTCGGTGGGGGTGGTGATGGCTTCATCGTAGGCGTTGGTATGGAGGGAATTGCAATTGTCGTAAATGGCGTACAGGCCCTGGAGCGTGGTGCGTATGTCGTTGAAATCGATCTCCTGGGCGTGCAAGGACCGGCCCGAGGTCTGGATGTGGTATTTCAACATTTGGGAACGGGCGTTGCCTTTGTATTTGAGTTTCATGGCTTTGGCCCAGATGCGGCGCGCCACGCGGCCGATAACGGCGTACTCGGGCTCCATGCCGTTGGAAAAGAAAAAGGATAGGTTGGGCGCGAAACTGTCGATGGCCATGCCGCGGGAGAGGTAATATTCGACAAAGGTAAACCCGTTGGAGAGGGTCAGGGCCAACTGGGTAATGGGATTGGCCCCGGCTTCGGCGATGTGATACCCGGAAATGGATACGGAATAGAAGTTACGTATATTGTGATCGCTAAAATACTGTTGGATATCGCCCATCATGCGCAGGGCGAATTCGGTGGAAAAGATGCAGGTGTTCTGGGCCTGGTCTTCTTTTAAGATATCGGCCTGCACGGTGCCGCGCACGCGGCAGATGGCGTCGGCTTTTATTTTTTCATATATTTCCGCCGGCAGCACCTGGTCGCCGGTTACGCCCAGTAAAAAGAGTCCCAGTCCGTTATTGCCTTCGGGCAGCTCGCCCTGGTAAGCGGGTCGTTCGACTCCTTTTTCTTTATATATTTGGTCGATTTTGTGTTGGACCTGTTCTTCGAGGCCATTTTCTTTGATGTAGATTTCGCATTCCTGGTCCACGGCGGCGTTCATAAAGTAAGCGGTCATGATGGGGGCGGGTCCGTTAATGGTCATGGATACGGAAGTGAGGGGATCGGTCAGGTGGAACCCGGAATAGAGTTTCTTGGCGTCGTCGAGGCAGCAGATGGAAACGCCGGAGTTACCGATTTTGCCGTAGATATCGGGCCGGCGGTCGGGGTCTTCGCCGTAGAGTGTGACGGAATCGAACGCGGTGGATAGGCGTTTGGCGGGCTGGGCTTTGGATACGTAATGGAAACGGCGGTTGGTGCGTTCGGGTCCGCCTTCGCCGGCAAACATGCGGGTGGGTTCTTCTTCCTCCCGTTTGAATGGAAACACGCCGGCGGTATAGGGGAATTGGCCGGGCGCGTTTTCCTGGAGGTTCCAGCGAAGGATATCTCCCCAGGCCCGGTAACGGGGCATACTGATTTTGGGGATCATATTGTGGGACATGGATTCGACGTGGGTAACGACTTTTATTTCTTTGTCCCTGACTTTATAGACGTAATTTTCGTTTTTATAGGCCTGGACTTTTTCTGCCCAGGTTTCCAGGATTTTTTTGTTGCGGCCGTCCAGTTTTATTTCTACTTCTTTGTATAGTTCTTCCAGTTGTTTTTTGATCTCGGCCCGTTGGCCGGGGGCCAATTGGCTTTGTGTTTCTTCCAGCGTCGCCATGGTTTCTTTGAGGTTGTAGAGTTTTTGCGCTTCGTCCCGCTGTTCTTCGGTCCATTGGTTGTAGGCGCGGATGGTCTCGGATATTTCGGACAGGTAGCGGTTGCGGTGGGGCGGGATGATGTAGATTTTTTCAGACATTCCCGGGGTGATTTCAAAATGCGACGTTAAATGGGCGCCGGTTTTGGCGGTGATTTTATCGATTATTTCTTTATAAAGCCGGTTGACGCCGGGATCGTTGAACTGGGAAGCGATGGTGCCGAAGACGGGCAGTTGGTCGTCGGCGACGGCGTCGTCGAAGAGGTTGCGGTTGCGGCGGAATTGTTTCTTGACGTCCCGCAGGGCGTCGAGGCCGCCGCGTTTATCGAATTTATTGAGGGCGATGATATCGGCGAAATCCAGCATATCGATTTTTTCCAGTTGGGTGCCGGCGCCGTATTCGGGGGTCATGACATAGAGGCTGACATCGGAATGGTCGGTGATTTCGGTATCGGACTGGCCGATGCCGGAGGTTTCCAGGATAATGAAATCGTAACCGGCGGCTTTGAGGATATCGACGGCTTCGCGGACGTATTTGGAGAGGGCGAGGTTGGATTGGCGGGTGGCCAGGGAACGCATATACACGCGGCTGTTCTCGATGGTATTCATGCGGATGCGGTCGCCTAATAACGCGCCCCCGGTTTTGCGTTTGGAGGGGTCTACGGAAAGGATGCCGATGGTTTTGTCTTTGAAATCGATGAGGAACCGGCCCACGATTTCATCGATAAGGGAAGATTTGCCTGAGCCGCCGGTTCCGGTAATGCCCAGGATGGGTACTTTTGCATGCTGCGCTAGTTGCCGGATATGTTCCAGCATAGTCCGGGATTCTTCGGGGAAATTTTCAGCGGCGGAGATAAGGCGGGCGATATCTTTGGGGTTTTTATCTTTGATGCGGTCGATTTCACCGGCCAGTTTGGCGCCCACGGGAAAATCGCAGTTGCAGAGTAAATGGTTAATCATGCCTTGCAGGCCCATTTCGCGGCCGTCGTCCGGGGAATAGATGCGGGCGATGCCGTAGTTATGGAGTTGTTGGATTTCGTCCGGTAGGATAACGCCGCCGCCGCCGCCGAAGATTTTGATATGGCCGCAGCCGGCGTCGCGTAAGAGGTCGTACATGTATTTAAAGAATTCCATATGGCCGCCCTGGTAAGAGGTGATGGCAATGGCTTGCGCATCTTCCTGGACGGCGCAGTCCACGATTTCTTTGACCGACCGGTTATGGCCCAGGTGGATGACTTCGCAGCCGGAAGATTGCATGATGCGGCGCATGATATTGATGGCGGCATCGTGACCGTCGAATAGCGAGGCGGCGGTGACGATGCGAATTTTGTTTTTAGGTTGGTAAACTTCGATTTCTTTTCGCATAATTAACTCCAGGTTATTTTTTATAATGACTTATTATAAACTATTATCACGGATTGTGCAAGGTTTGTGAAAGGGCACAGGAAAAGCAGAAGGTAAGAAGGTGAGAGGTTGAGAAGGTGAGACAAATTAGTGGCGCTTCGCGCCTTTTTTAAAGCGCCTTTGGCGCGCCTCTTCTCTTACCCTCTTACCTTCTCACCCTCTGTTTTTCAAAATCGGGATGTCCTCTCGGACTCAAGTTGGGCTTTTAATGTTCGAAATAAAGGCGGATTCCCCAGTGATAGCTTTTTCCTTGTGGATAATATACGGCTTCGGTGGGATCAAAATAAAGGATATTTTTGCGGACCATATCCTGTAAAAGATTTTCCAGTTCGCCGGCTGGGATTTCCCGGTGTATGAAATCTTTAACATGGGCGGTTTCCTTTTTCAAGAAGACTTCCAGGATTTTTTCTTTGCGCATATCCGTACCGATATTATATTCGATCATGCCTTTGATTTTCTTTTTATAGAGGCCCAATACGTCATCGATGGGCTCGCTGAAAAGCCCGGTCAATATCAACTGGATTTCCCACATGCTGCCGCCGACGGTATCCCAAATTTTTTCCGCATCGGATTCAGAGAGAGTATAATCTTTTATTTTCGAATATTTTTCCAGGTTTAACAGCCATTCCATGACATCTTCTTTTTTGAGATAATCGACTTTAAAAAATTCCGAGCATTTTTTGAGTTTTGAATCATTATACACGGTATTTAAGAAATACCCGTCCGAAGAAGCGATGAGAATGTGGGCCAGGTGGGATTCTTTGGTCATGGCCACGAAAAAATTAAACAACGCCGTAACCAATTGACGTTCTTTGTCATTATCAAGGTAAATTTTCTCCAGGGCCTGGAGTTCATCGATGATTAAAACGGGTTTAATACCTTTTTGTGTAAGTTCCAGTAATTCCGCTTCCATGACTTTAAAAGGATCGGCTCGTTTTTCCAGGATTTTTTTTTCCACGGTGGAATCGATCTTAAAAAAACCGGCATTAATATTAGATGACAGGGTTTCTTTTTTTTCTCCTGTTGTTTCAACTCGAAAAAAAGTTTTAAGAAAATCTTCATATACATTGGTAAAAGTTTTGCGCAAATTCAAGAACTTAACATTCAATTTTTGTTCATTTTGGATTTGTTCGAGGAATTTATAGAGCAGGGTTGTTTTCCCCGAAGATTTAGGACCGTGGATAAAAAGAATTTCCGCGGGGCGCTTATCGATGTAAAGCCTTAAATCAGACAGTTCTTTATTCCTATCGATAAATGCGACATCCTGGCGATAGGGTTCGTTTTTTTCTTTCATGAAGAGATTATAACATGCGCGAATTTTTTAATCAACTTCCAATATAAGCCCGCGGCAATTCTCATTTTGGCCTGGGAATAAGAAATTTCAATTGGGGCGCACACGGGGGCGCGCCCCTACGGAAGGACGCCCTAAATTTTTTAAAATCAGAATTGCTGTTTTTATTCGAAGCCCGAAGGGCGCCTCTATCGCCTGGTATTTCCATTTTACATCCTCTACATACGGATTTCCACGATAAATATCAAAAAATAGAAGCCGTACGTCAACTATTTTATGCCGTTCGGCATCATGTAGTTGCTGTGCGACATCGTATATATGCATCTCAGCAACGTTTACATATCATGAGGCATCGTATAGTTGCCATGTAGCATCTTATATATGTCTCTTGGCAACATCTACATGCCATGAGACATCTCATTTATGCCAATCGGCAACATATACAAGTCATACAGCAAATTTGTTTTGCTAAGCGTCAACATCGCGTTGCCAGACGACAACATTTCCTTTCCGTCAGCCAACAATTTTATGCCGCACGGCATCATATAGTTGTCATGAAGCAACAAATGGTTGCCGGTCAGCAGCGTTACCGAGTCGTTCGGCAACAGGAAAACGGTTCACGGGCTATTTTTTTCTAAAAAAGTCTTTTTTTTCTTCAAAGCATATGGCAATATGGATGCTCAAGAGGTTAATACATGAAATCGCCCGGAAGTTGCTGAAAATTCGTGAAACCCTGGGGCTTTCAGCGTCCGATGTAACCTGGAATATTAAAGTTCACCGGATTACTTATTATAAATATGAAAATGGCAGGGCATTTCCTCATTTTACGGTTCTCTCCAGGCTTGGAAAAAGCCTGGGGATTTCCATGGACTGGCTGATACTTGATAAAGGTCCCATGCTTTACAAGGAAAAAGTCAGTGAAAATGATGATGCGGCCAATTCCCTGGACGCACTTCCAGGGGATATCAAAGAACTGGTGGAACATATGGAACGTATCCCGATGCTGAAATATGAAACGCTGCTCTCTTTCCACCAATTCAAAGAAAATCATAAAGAGCTGGTTGCGTCTTCTATGATGGAGAAAGTGGCCCCGGCGGCGGAGGCGGCGACGGCGACGGAGGAAAAACCATGATGCATAAAACAAGTCGCCTGGCGGATTTTTTAATCAATTCGGGAAATGCGCTTGTCAATGCCAGGGACAATAAAAAGATTTACCCACTGATTGCAAAATACAAAATGACGGATAAAAGAATCAACCTGGGCCTGGCGCTTCTTAAAAAACTGGTCGCCTGCGATAAGAAGAAAACAGAAGCCCATGGCATCCAGTTGGAAGCCAGGGCTGAAGTGCGGCGGGTATTTGCGGAGGTTCACCCGGTTTATATGGAGCATGTGGGTTTCGTCAGGTTGTATTGTCGCCGGGAGCCGGGGCGGTTGGCGGGTATGTTATTGCAAGAGCCCAGGAAAAAACATGTCAGCGGTTGGTTTAGGCAGGCGGATACGTTTTATTCCAACCTGTTGGTGGATGAGGAATTGTTAGGCCGGTTGAAAGTAAATGGCGTCACGGCGGTCGAATTGAAAGCGGGTCATGCAAATGTTAAAAAAGTTGCACAGGCCGACATCGCGTATAAGGATACGATCGGTCGAGCCCAGGATGCGAAAGAGAATAGGGACGCCTTACGGGTAGAGTTTACGGCCTGGATGAAGGAGTTTTTATATATATATAAAGTGGCGTTAAGAGAGCATCCGCAGCTATTGGAATCTTTGGGTATCCGGGAGCTTTCCGCCGGTTATACGAGGTAAAAATTTTAGCCGCTAAGGGCGCGAAGAGACGCGAAGAAAAAATGGCCCACGGAATACACGGAAAGCACAGAAAGAGAGAGTCCACGGATTACACCGATTCACACAGATTACTTGGCCACTGACTAATGACCAATGACTAATGACCAATTGCGTATCAAAATCGGATCATGTAGCTGGCCTTGAAGAATAAACTCTGGGTGAATTGATAATATTTTCCCGGTCCCATTCCCGGGACCCACCTGGAATTGACGGTATCCCAATAATTTTTACCGTGAAGGGAGCCGTACCCCAGGTAAATAACCTTGCCGGGGATTAACGTAAAGGACCCCAGTATATCGGTGAGCACTATTTTTCGGTAACTATCGTATTGGATAAGGGACCTGATGAAGAAGTATTTGTTGAACTGGTAAGTTGTCTTTGAAACGAGAATATTGAGATCATAGATGGGTTCGCCGTCGGATGCCCGGGTAAAATGCTGGTATTGGTACTCGAAACTCTGGGTAAATTTATTATCCGGCTGGAATGTGGTATTAAAGAAAAAGGTGGTTTTGTGGCCAGGATAAGGTCCGGCGTAGTATAAAAATTTCCCGTAAGAGATTCCACTGGTTAGATACAACCAATTGGTCAACTGGACCTGTCCGCTCGCCGCAAAATTCGCCTGGTTAAAGGATTGCCCCATCCAGGCTTCTTTCTGGATCGTATGAGAGAGACTAAAAATGCCCTGGAGGGGAAAATAACAAATCAATTGATTTGTTAATGAAGCGTCATCCATTTTCGTAACATGGTCATGCGTATAATTAGCGGAAAAAATGTACCTGATTTTCAACAGCCAGGGAATTTTCTCTTTAGCGGGATAAAAATTAGGACCGATATTTGCCGATAACCTGGTTATACCGGTTCGATAATAATAAGCCGAATCCATCCGAAAACCCCTGTTGTAATGTTCAGCGGAAAAAAATAGATCCAGCGGTTTCCTATAATTTTCATAAGCCAGTGTAAATGCGCCGCCCCTTGAATTTTCCATGTTCTCAGGGTTCCTGGAATCGCTGAGGAGGCCATTGACGGATATATTATGGTTTCCTTTTAATCGAAAGCGAATATCACCGCCAATCACCCGGTTGGAATCATCACCGAATTTTCTGCCGGTGTAGATCAAACCGACATAGCTATCTCCTTTAAGGATGTATTTCAGTCTCCCGAAAAGGAAGTTCGCGTTTTTCCCATTGTGAAGTAAAGCATTGGTCGAACCGTCCAATTCTTTACCGGGCCATTCATCGCCGGCGGCAAGAATACCAGCGGAAATTTTCCCCAAATCGCCCTGGATTTTACCGCCCCAGGCCGGATCGATGATATTTCGAGTATGAACGGCAGTACTCATGTTTGTAGAACCCGACACCCCCGCCAGTTCGAATTGGTTTTGAACCTCCATAAAAAAGGGTCTTTTCTCCCGGTAAAAAATTGGGTAGCGCTGATTGACCAGTACTTGAAATTCATCACTTTCCACCTGGCTGAAATCCGGGTTCAGGGTGATTTCAGTATTTATAGAAGATGTAATGCCATACTTAATACCAACTCCCAACTGCGTCGATTGGTCGGGTTTAGACCATTCCGATGGAGACAGTCGATCCCGGATACTGCCGTATGTAAAAGAAGGAAGGGCTTCCAATCTTAATTGGGGGCTGAGTTTTTCAAATACCACCGGGACCAATGAGTTAAAGTATCCTTTTTGCTGATCAAGCTGGGGCCATGAGGCGTTTGTCCCGGTACGGCTTACAAATCGAAAAAAAGCCATGTTCAGTACGACATTATTACCGCTTTTGAACTTCAAACTTTTCAATGGAATTTTTATTTCGACAATGTAGCCGTCCGCCACCAGCTTTCCGGAACTGTACCATATCCAATCGGGATCGCCGTTTTCTCCCCCGGAGGCTGAGTTTACCAGGTCCCACTGGGTACCATTAGGATTGCACAAATGTTCGTAAGTTGATTGCCTGTTTCCCGATGCATCCAGGTCGACCCCTATCCAGTCATCGGTTCCCAGGTTATCTCTCCTGTTGATAGAGGTTTTGATTTTTCCCGGTTCCGTGTCATGACAGTAAAAAGCCACGTATATATTATTGTGATCGTAAGTAAGGTAGATTCCCGTTTTTTGAGGAAGTATTTCCCCGTAAACCGGCTGATTGATAATAAATGGTTCAGCGACTATAGGGCCATCTTTCCATGCCGGGTCATCGAGAACCCCATTGATTTTAGGTGGGGATGGGGTGGGTTTTGGGTAAAGAATGATACCTTCCCCGACTCGTTTTTCCGATACTTGAGCCAAAAGACACTGGATCAAAAAAAAGAACACCAATATCGACATTACTGTTTTCTTATTCAATGATTTCCTCCTTTACATGTTGTTTATAATCACTTCCGCTAATTTCTCTACATAGGGTTTTTCCCAGATCGAATCATGATCACCCGGGATTTTAATCATGGTCATTTTACGTATGGTCATCTTGTTAAAATATGTTTCAGTAAGATGGGTAAACAGGCCATTTTCTGCCTGAGCTATCAATATCGGAGCTTTTATAAGTTCCAACGATAAAAGGTGAGCGCCCAAAATACGCATATACTTTTCTATATTTTCCTTAATTAAATTATTTTCACCGGCTATTTTTTCGCCATCCTTTCCATCTACTTTACCAAATTTCTCAAGCTGTATTGTTTTCTTAAATTTTTTATCATAATAAAAACGAATCCATTTTTTTATCGACCCGGGTAAATACTCCAGAGCCCGATATATCCTGACAGAACGCCCTGTAAAAAAAGCATGGGGGTCTAACAAGATTAACTTTTCGACAGGATGGTTCATACATCCCAATTGTCTAACGATTTCATAAGCAATATTGGTACCGATACAGTATCCTGCAATGATATAAGGGCCATCCTTTTGGACGGCCTGAATTTGTTCCAGGTAATCGTTAACCATCTTTAGAGGGCCTTCCGTCATTTTCGTTCCCGGTTTCAATCCCCTGGCCTGGATACCGTAAACATTGTATTTATTTTCCAATAATACGGCCAATTCTTTGTATTGATTCACCATACCGTGCATGGGGTGAACAATAAATATATTTTTCTCATTACGGCCTTTATTTAATTTCTCGATGCATTCCAATTTACTGAGTAAACTGTTTTCATATAAATCTTCTACTGATTTTGCCGGCACGGCTTTCATGGAAATTATCGAGGCCAATTCACGTATTGTCGAGTGTGTAAGAACATCATCCAGGGCTGTGAGAGGATATTCTTTTTTTAATTGGGCTGTCAAGGCTATGGCTTTTAATGAATCACCTCCTAATTCAAAAAAATCGTCAGCGATTCCCAGATCCAAAAATCCAAAGAAATTCTGCCAGATTTCTATTACCGATCGTTCAACCTCATTGGTAGGGGCAACACCTTCTTTCTTTAGTAACGTCGGTAATTCTTTGCTTTCATCCTGGCAAACAGGTAACAGTGATGATTTCCAGGATGGGATATGGAACCGCCCGGCTATATCGGATTTTTTCCCCGATGAAAACATCGTTTTATTCACTAATTCTTTACCCAACTCAAAAGGATTATCTTCAATCAAATAGGGTTTTCCTTCAAATGGGTAAGTGGGCAGTGGAATTCGATATCTCTTTTCTCCAGGGTAAAATTGATTCCAATCGATTTTCACTCCATGAAGCCACATCTGCCCTATTTTATTCAGCAGAAATAATACATCCGATACATTTTTATTCGGATGACGTACCGGGTTTATGACAACCTGGCCAGAAGCTTTCTCTATATATCGTACGGCCAAAGCACTCAAATCATGGCCAGGTCCAATTTCGATAAAAACTGATTTCGTGTTGGTCATCAATTCTTTCATCCCATCGGCAAATCTCACCATGTGCCTCAAATGTTCAACCCAGTATTTGGGCTTTAAAACCTCTTCGTCATTAATCCAGGTTCCTGTTAAATTTGAGATGAAAGGTATTTTCGGTTTGCTCAACGTGAATTGTGCCACAAACTGCTCAAATTCTTTTAAAATAGGCTCCATCATCTGGGAGTGGATGGCGTGAGAGGCGGGTAATCGAATACATAGGACTTTCCTGTTGTTCATTTGTTTTTCAAAAGAGATGACGGCTTCCTCCGAACCGGCAATAATACATGATGGGCCATTATCAATGGCAATAGCCAATTCGCCGGTGACAGACGGCAGTAATTCTTCAATGGGAAGGGGAACACTTAACATAACCCCGGTGGGCATTTTTTGAATTAGCTTTCCCCTATATACAATCAATTTTAAAGCGCTTTCCAGGGAAAAAATTCCGGATATGCATGCCGCCGCATACTCTCCGAGGCTGTAACCTATCATTGCATAAGGTTTTATTCCCCATTTCATCAAAAGCATCGCAAGCGCATATTCGAATATAAAGATGATGGGCTGCGAGATTTCGGGTTGGTTAATATCGGTGGGCACGTTCGCCCGGGGAGTGACGGTACTGGAAGCATCGATATCATTGGGATAAAGAATCTCCTTTAAATTGCAATTCATAAGGGGTTTTAATATTTCGAAACAGCGATCCATTTCACTACGAAATACCGGTTCTTTTTGATATAATTCTTGCCCCATATTTATATACTGTGATCCTAAGCCTGAAAACATATAAACAACAGTTCTATTTTCAAGTTCGCAAATATTTGTGGAGACTCTGCTTTTCTGAGTAGATAAAACTTCAATGGCGTTTTCGATTGAGGAGCACGCGGCTATTTTTCTATAATTAAAGTGTTTTCTTCCCACCATTAATGTATAGGCCACATTACCAAGGTTAATCCGGGGATTTATTCTTAAGTATTCTACTAAGTTTAAGGATGCTCTCTCCAGAGCAGATGGTGTTTTGCCGGAAAGTAAGATTAGTTGCTCTTTCCTGGTTTCGGAATCATTAGCTGATCCGGGTGCTTCTTCCAGGATCACATGCGCATTTGTGCCACCGATTCCAAACGAACTGACGCCGGCCCGTCGAGGATGCCCATTGTTTTTCCATTCAGACAATTGAATATTGACATAAAAGGGGCTATTTTTGAAATCGATCTTCGGATTGGGTTTTTTAAAATGTAAGCTGGGAGGAATCTGTTTATTTTCTAAGGCAAGGACGGTTTTAATAAATCCGGTAACTCCCGCGGCCGTATCCAGGTGCCCGATATTGGATTTAACGGAACCGATGGGACAATAATTTCTTTTTTCGGTATTAAATGCCAGTGTTAATGCTTCAATTTCTATCGGGTCCCCCAGGGGGGTGGCCGTTCCATGGGTTTCGATATAACCGATACTTCCAGGTTCGACATGGGACATTGCCAGGGCCGTTCGAATGACCTCCGCCTGCCCCAGTGCACTGGGGGCCGTATAGCCGACTTTCCTGTTCCCGTCATTATTGATGGCTGAACCTTTAATCACGGCATAAATATTGTCTCTATCCGCAATTGCATTTTTAAGTCGCTTCAATACAACGATCCCGATTCCATTTCCCCCGACGGTTCCTTTGGCTTCCGCATCAAATGCCCGACAGTGGCCGTCAGGAGATAAAATCATCCCTTCTTCATACATATAACCTTGTTTTATTGGGTCTAATTTAACTCCACCTGCCAGGGCCATATGGCATTCACCGGACAGCACGGAGCGGCATGCATAGTGAATGGCTACTAACGATGTCGAACACGCCGTCTGAATAAAAGTACTGGGCCCTTTCAAATTAAGTTTATAAGAAATCAGTGTGGGTAGAAAATTAGTACAGGTTAAGTTGCTTGCCGCAAAATTTCCAATTTCTTTCGTTTTCCCTGATAAAAAAGCAATTCCTTGCCAATAAAAATTGGAAGAGGCGCCGGCATAAACGCCGATTAAACCGTCATAAGAGTCCGGGTTATAACCTGCATCCTCCAGGGCCTCCCACGCGCATTCATGAAAGAATCGCATCTCGGGATTCATGATTCCCGCTTCTTTGGGGGTATATCCAAAAAATGAGGCGTCGAAATATTCTGCATCTTCAAGAACCCCGGCGGCTTTTACGTAGTTGGGGCTCTCTATATATTCCAGGCTAATCCCGGCTTTTTCCATTTCTTCATCGGAAAAGAACATAATAGACTCCACGCCATTCTTTAGATTTTTCCAGAATTCAAGGATATTCCTGGAACCCGGGAACCGACCCGCCATACCGATAACTGCTACTTCCAACCCGGCCCTGATATTTTTTTTAATATTTTCATCAGGCTCATTTTCGTCTATGATAAGCATCGGCATTGTCTCTTCCATCATATTTACGGATTTTTTTATTTCCGTGTCGGAGATGCTGTCCTTTATTTCATCTTGATTTATATAATTTGCCAATGAGTTAATGGTAGGATAGGTAAACATTTTTACGATGGGTATATCTCTTTTAAAAGCCGTTTTAATTTTATTATTGATAATAATTATATTGAGTGAATTTCCTCCAATTTCAAAGAAATTGTCAAAAATACCTACGTCATCTAATCGAAGTGCCTCTTTCCAGGTATCCGCAATTTTTTTTTCTATTTCATTTTTGGGGGCTGCGTATTCTATTCCTGTCTTCATGCCAACTTTAATAGACTTCAACATTTTTTTATCTATCTTTCCATTGGCGGTTAAAGGGATTTTTTCTAACAGCGAAAAACTTGCCGGGATCATATAGTCAGGTAAATGATCCAGTAGATATGCCCTTAATTCCGAAACCTGGAACTCCCGGCTTGAAACAATATATGCGCTTAAATATTTAATTCCGCTTTCACCTGTTTCATCTGTAACCAGGGCCTCTTTTATCCCCGGATATTTCGCTAATCGACTTTCTATTTCACCGGGCTCCACTCGAATCCCCCGTATTTTCACCTGGTGATCGATTCGGCCTAAAAATTCGATATTACCGCCAGGTAGCCATTTACAAAGATCGCCGGTTCTATATAAATTTGAATGATGAATGATGAATGATGAATGATGAAGATTTTCCTGGGATTCCGCCCGAAGGGCACCGCTTCCATTTTTAATTTTAAATTTATCGTCCGTTAGTTCCGGGTTATTCAGGTATCCCCTGCCAACCTGTAATCCCCCGGCATATAATTCCCCGGCTACTCCGATAGGTAGTAAATGTTTCGCCTTATCCAGTATATATATCCCGGTGTTCATGATCGGTTTCCCTATGGATGGGAATTCCGGGATATCTTCACGGGGATTCATGGTAAAAGTTGTTATAACATGCGTTTCCGATGGTCCATAATGGTTGTGCAGATAGACGTTATTCTCTTTTAAATAATTTTTAAATTTGTCGGACACCACTACTTGTTCACCAGCGGTCTGGATATGTTCGACACTCCGGGGAAATGTATTTAAATAGTCATCATCATTAAAAATCACCTTTAAAAAGGAAATCGGCAAAAATACCGTCTTTATCCCATTTCTTTCGATTAACCTGAATAACTCCGGTACATCGGCCCGGGTTTCTTTATTTACCAGGAAGAGCTGCCCCCCCGATAAAAACACGGAAAATATCTCATGAAATGATGCGTCAAAACTTATCGTAGAAAATTGTAAAATCCGACTGCAATCGATGTCGGTATATTTAAATTGAAACATGAATAGATTTAATAAATTGCGATGCTCCAACATCACTCCCTTGGGCGTCCCGGTGGAACCTGAAGTATAAATCAAATAAAGCAAATCATCGGGCCGGTTCATATAGGGTGGATTCGCCGCGGGGTATCGGTTTAAACGCCCCATGATGTCATCCAGCAATACAATCTCCCTGCCGGCATAACTCCCGGTACTGAAAGCCATACCGGGAATTTCTTTTAAGACATCCTGCCCGGGAAGTCGATAGTTTTTCTCTATCATTTTACCAACCAGTTGGGCAAGCGTTAATTCCCCTTCCCCCAGTACCACCAGGTCCACATTATTATCCTGGAGTATCGATCGGTAATCGCTGGTGGCATAAGGACCACCCGCCACAATGGGCGCATCGATGCCCCAATGCCTGATCATTAACACGGTGCGATGGAAAAATTCCTTGTAATAGGACAACGTGCGAATGCCGATTAAATGGGGTTTAAACTCCCTTAACAGGCTTTTCAGTTCATCAAAGCTGTCAAAATCGATCCGTGATTTGGCAATTTTGCCCCAAACGCGGCCGTTAAATTGTTCGTTAAGGTACGTCAAAAGGTACATCAAGCCAAGAGGTTCTTCAATCATATCGTAAAGCATATGGGTGCTCTGAGCTTGCTCGCTAAAAAATAACGACAGGTCCAGCAGCAACACCTTAAACGGGTTATCGGACGTTTCTTTTGCAGGAAAATGCCAGCCGACTTTCTCGCCAAAATCCGGGGCCGCCATATGGTCTGCCGGTAAAAGCGTAACATTTCCCAATTCTTCCCGGGTAATACCGGCGCAATCGATAATATCGGAGAAACTTTCTATATCCACCGGTAAATAACTATTATACTTTTGTACCAACTCATCACCCGTCAACGTCTTCATCTGATAGGGTAAGACATGCAATAAACGTTCTTTGGAGAGAAGGTATTCATTCATAAACCGGGATTGGTATTCTGTTACAAACGCTTTTGAGAAAGGTAAGGTGTCGGGCAATTCATGGTAGGCCAGGTTGACGGACCGTTGGATCATGTTTTCCTCGATGCCGTTTTCCCGGGCCAGGCGATACATGTCCGTATTGGGATAAATCTTAAGTATATTGAGGTTGGGAAAATGAACCCATTTTAAATTCTTTAAAAATTCAAAGGTCAGCAGGGCTTCTTTTTCCGTTTCTGTGGGGAACCCGATCATCAACTCCATTTCCAGTAATACCCTGGGATATTTTTCAATAATATAGCGGATGTTTTCCCCGAATTTTTCCAGGTTTAAATTTTTATGGATCAATTTCTGTATTCGTTGACTGGCGGATTCAAGCGCCAGGTCGATATTCACTGTGCCGGCTTCCACCATCAGATCGATAAAGTCTTTGTCCAGTATATCCCCACGCAGGCCATTGGGGAAAAATAATTGGGTATCAAGGTTTTGCTTGATAATGCTTTCAAAAACTTTCCCGCTGGCCCGCTTATCCAGGTTGAATATATCATCGATAAAAACAAACCGTTTCACCCCGGCATCGTAACACCAGCGGATTTCTTCGAGAATACCTTGCGCGCTCCGGGTTACATGGGTTTTGGGCCATATTTTATGGCAAAAGGCACAGTTAAATGGGCACCCGCGGGTAGCCTGGATCGAAACCGTATGCTTGGCCATGGCGATGCCGATGGACTGATGATATTTTTTATAATCAACCAACGTTCGATCCGGTTTGGGCAGCTTATCAAGGTCTTTTATCTGACCCCGCGGCGGGGTAACCACCAGGCCCTCTTCCTTTAGACCGGTTTTCATCCCTTTCAATGATGTAATGTCAAAACGTTGAAGTATCTTTTCCTGCGTGAGTAAAACCGGGATAGTGGCGTCGGCCAGCATTAATAAAACCCGTTCCGCCGGGTATTCCGTATCCATGGGCAGGTAGGCCCCACCGGCTTTGATTACAGCCAGTAGAGCAATAATCATTTCAACGGACCGCTCCACCATCAACCCCACCACTTTATCGGGCCCGATGCCTTTCTCGCGCAAAAGGTGCGCCAGGCGGTTGGCTTGCTCATTCAATTGGCGGTAGGTCAGACTGACCTGTCCGACATCCGGGCAGACTGCCCCTACGAGGGCAATACGATCCGGGGTTCGCGCCGCCTGTTCCTCGAATAACCGGTGAACCGTTTCCCCGGCGGCGCACGGTTCCTCAACCCCATTGCACATTTTGAGGATCGCTTGCTTTTCCTCTGCCGGGATAAATCCCACCTCGGACAACTTCTGATCCTTATTTAATGAAAGCACAATCGTTTTAAGATACCCAATAAATCGATCGATAGTGGCCGGTGTAAACAACCGGGTGCTGTATTCCAGCCCAAAGACAAGCCGTTCTCCTTGCTCCATGGCGCTAAAGGCCATATCGAACCGGGATGTTGCTTTTTGATGTGGATAAGGCGGTTGGTCTTTAAATTCCCGGTTGTCCCGGGTGGATATTTCTCCGGTAGATTTGGGGGTTCCCTGGTTCAACAAATTTAACATCACATCGAATACCGGGTTTCGCCCGGTATCACGATTTACCAATATTTTTTCCACCAGGTCCTCGAAAGGATATTCCTGATTCTCATAGGCTTCTAAGGTACGCTGCTTCACTTCACATAAAAAGGTTTTAAAGAATTTTTCACCCGAGGGATAATTCCTCATGGCAAGTGTACTGACCAGCATGCCGATGACATCCTGCAATTCGGCATGACGCCGGGCGGCGATAGGCGTTCCTATTATAATATCTTCCTGCCCGCTGAGTTTTGCAAATAATATACTGAATACTGCCAGCAACGCCATGTACAGGGTGACATCGTTTTGTTGGGCCACTGCTTTCATAATGCTTGTTTCCTGGGTATTAAGGCTAAACAGCACTGTATTTCCCTCAATGCCCTGATCAACCGGTCTTGGATAATCGGTGGGAAGATCCAGCACGGGAAGTTCACCGGAAAATTCTTTCAACCAATAGGATTCCTGTTGCTTTAACGCTTCCTGCTGGAGCGCTCTGTTAAACCATTCCGAATAATCCTTATACTGGAACCGTAACATCGACAGTTCCTCTCCTGAACATAACGTGGTGAATTCTTTTTCCAATATATCCTGCGAAGTCCCGTCTGAGATTATGTGATGCATATCTATATAAAGAACCTGACGAGATGATCCCACTCCAATCAAGTTCACCCTCAGGAGAGGTGCTGCGCCCAAATTAAACGGCTTTGTAAATCCGGAAATAAGAGGAACGGACTCTGCTTCTTCCTTTATTTCATAATAGCCGATGGAAAAATCTACCTCACGGTGTATCCGTTGAGCCGGCGCTTCATTTACTGTTATAAACGATGTCCGAAAACTGTCATGCCTTTCAATCAATTTTTTAAATACCAATTCCAGTTTCTTTTTTTCGACGTTTTCCCCAAGGAGGATAACATAGGGCATATTGTAACTGGTATTATCCGTTACTAATTGCTGCAAAATATATAATCTCTTCTGGGCTGGGGAAAGTTCATAATATTCTTTCTCTTCCGAGGGTTCTATAGATATATACAAATCTTTATTTTTATTTTTTATATATTCCGCCAATTCCCTGATTCTCGGCGTTTTAAATATTTCAGCCAACGGAACTTTTACATCAAATTTATTATGTATCTTCGATATAAGAATCGTCGCGTTTAACGAATGCCCTCCCAACTCGAAGAAATTATCATCGATTCCTATTGATGTTTGCAATTGAGACGAATGCAATGCGTCTTGACCTAAAATCTCCGACCATAATCCTACCAATTTTCTTTCAATCTCATCCCTGGGCGCCGTATAACTTGCGCCACCTTTCAACTCCGGTTTCGGTAATGCTTTACGGTCTATCTTTCCATTGGCTGTTAACGGTATTTTCGCCACCTGGACAAAATAGGACGGGATCATGTAATCCGGCAATTCCTTCGCCAGGGTTTCACGCAGAGCCGATAACGACAACTCTTTATTTGATACCACATAGGCGCATAAATATTTATCCCCTCTCTCTTCTTCCCGTACCAACACCACCGCATCTTTTACTTCACCAACATTCAATAACCGATTCTCTATCTCTCCCAGTTCGATACGGAACCCCCTGATTTTTACCTGGTGGTCTGTACGTCCTAGAAACTGCATATTTCCATCTTCAAGCCAGCGTGCGATATCCCCGGTTTTGTACAGTCTCTCTCCAGGGCAAAAAGGATTGGCGATGAACTTCCCGGCTGTTAACACCGGGTCATTCTTGTACTCTGTTGCCAGGCACTCACCCCCTATATACAGGTCTCCCGCTGTTTTGATGGGACAGGGCTGCAAGCTTTTGTACAGGATGTAATATTTTGCATTCTGTATGGGTTTCCCATATGGGATACTGGGCCACGACGGGTCCACTTCCCCGATGGGGAAATAATTGGACCAGATGGTCGCTTCCGTGGCTCCGCCCAGGCTTATCACCCGGACTCCCTTAAATGTATCCCTCAAGGCGTCCGGCATGCTCACCGGTATCCAATCTCCACTTAAAAAAACCAACCTCAACGCGGTTATTTTGCCTGCTTCCCTTACGTCGCTAAAAAAAGGAACTAACTGCTGAAGCGTTGCCGGCGCCGAATCCCAGAATGTGATCCCTTCTTTTACCATGATCTCCAATAACCGCGTCGGTTCTTTCATGTCTTCCGATCCCGCCGTCCGAATCGCCCCCCCGGAAGCTAATATCCCGAAAATGTCATAAACCGACAGATCGAATCCCAACGAGGCTACAAATAATAGTTTATCATTCCCGTCAACGTTAAATGTCTTGTTGACCCACTGGATGACATTTACCACCGGACGGTGCGTTTCGACAACTCCTTTGGGAGTTCCGGTAGACCCGGATGTATAGATCACATATCCAATATCCCCGGGACCGGACGCCGGCGCCGGGTTTTCCAACGGGTTATCTTTAAATTCTCGAAATCCCAGGGAATCCAGGCAGACGATGCGATTTAAACACTCCAGGGATACGCCCATGGCTTCTACTCTTGACGGGCTGGGATTGTCGGTGACGACACATTTTGTTTTCAGCGATGCCAGTATCTTCTCTATTCTCAAATCCGGTAAATAAGGTTCCAACGGCGCATAGGCTCCACCCGCCTTCAAAATTCCCATCACCGTCGGCGTCATTTCCATGCACCGGTCCATTATCACACCTACAAAATCACCGACGCCTACTCCCATTTTTCGCAATCCATACGCCAACCGGTTGCTCACCTCATTCAATTGGCGGTAGGTCAGACAATCAGGGCAGTCACGGGGGGCTGCCCCTACAACGGCAATGCGATCCGGCGTTCTCTCCACCTGCTCTTCAAATAATTCATGGATGGTTTTATCTTTCGAATACTCCGCTTCGGTATCATTAAAATCGAATAATATCCGCTTCTTTTCCCATTCCGGTATGATTTCAAAATCGGAAATCTTCCTGTCTTTATATTCGATTACACTGTTTACGATATTCTTGAAATAAGCAATAAACCGTTCGATGGTCTCTTGTTTAAATAATTTTATGCAGTATTCAAATGTGAATAACAGTTTATCTTGTGATTCCACTCCCAATAATTTCAAATCGAATTTCGCTGTTCTATTTTCGTATGGATAGGGATATAGTTTTAAACCGGGAATATTTATTTCCACTTCCGCGGTATTTTGTAGGGCAAACATGACATCGAATAAAGGGTTCCGACCTGCATCCATGTTCATTACCACCCGCTCCACAAGGTCTTCATACTGGTAGTCCTGGTTTTCAAATGCTTTTAATGTGTTCTCTTTGACTTCTTGCAAGAAGCCGATAAATGTTTTTTCTCCAGCCGGGTAATTCCGCAATGCCAGTGTATTGACAAACATCCCGATGATTTGTTCCAGATCGACATGTACGCGTCCGGCAGAGGGAGAACCGACGACAATGTCTTCTTGAGTGATTACTTTCGATAAAAAGATGGTATATATCGCCAGCAGCGCCATATACAAAGTGATACCCGTCTCTAATGTTAACGCCTTCAGGGCTTCGGTAATCTCCGGCGTGATTTCAAAACCCACACTGTTCCCTTCAAAACTCTGAACCAGAGGTCTTGAATAATCGTTGAGGAGCTCCAACACCGGTATTTCTCCTTCGAATTCTTTTAACCAGAAATTCTCTTGACGCTTTATGGATTCTTTCTGCTTTTCGCTGTTCTGCCATTCTGAAAAATCTTTATACTGCACCCGGAGTCCAGGCAAATCCTCCCCTTGATACAAGGCCATGAAATCTTTTACCACGATATTCATGGATATCCCATCCGATATGATGTGATGCATGTCCACCATCAAGATATGCCTGCCCTCTTTTTCTTTTACCAACCCCACACGCAGCAAAGGCGCGTTCGACAAATCGAACGCGCGGATAAAATGATTCGGTGTATTCATGAATGATGAATGATGAAGTGTATTATCTTTTTCATCTGTGTAATCAGTGTAATCTGTGGACGAATTTTTATATTCGATCCCGAATTCCACTTCATCATGAATTCGCTGTACCGGTTTATCGTTTATCATATGAAACGACGTTCTCAGGCTCTCATGCCGATCGATCAACAACCTGAACGTATGCTCAAGCTTATCTTTATCAATCTTTCCTTCCAAAATTGAAAAAGCAGGGAGGTTATAAACCATTCCCTGCTCATCCATCCGATGCAATACATATAACCTTTTTTGAGCTGACGACAATGCATAATACTCTTTCTTTTCGATAGGCTCTATCGAAACATACCTATCTTTGATCGCTGTTTTGATGCAGTTCGATAAGCCCCGGACCGTGGGAGTTTTAAAAATTTCCGCCAGTGAAACATTTACATGAAATGCTTTATGGATTTTCGATACTAATATGGTTGCTTTTAGCGAATGTCCACCCAACTGGAAAAAATTATCATTTATCCCTATCGTTTTTTGCAATTGAACCGCATGCAATGCGTCTCGTCCTAAAACCTCCGCCCATAACCCTACCAATTTTTTTTCAATTTCATTCCCCGGCGCCGTATAACTTTCGCCAGCTCTCAACCCCGGTTCCGGTAAAACTTTCCGGTCTACCTTACCATTGGCGGTTAAAGGGATTTTTTCCAACTGCACAAAATATGACGGGATCATGTAACCCGGTAGTTTCCCCGACAAATATTCCCTTATTTCCGATACTTGCACTTCCTTACCCGGTACGATATAGGCCACAATGTCGTTGTATTTTGCTATTACAACGGATTCTTTTATATCCTTATGCTTTAATAACTGGGTTTCAATTTCGCCTAATTCTACCCGGTAGCCCCTGACTTTTACCTGGAAATCGCGGCGGCCGAGAAATTCGATGTTACCTTCTTCAAGCCATCTGGCAATATCTCCTGTTTTATAAAGCCGGTCTCCCGGTTTAAATGGATTTTGTATGAATTTCTCCCAGGTAAGTTCCATATTATTTAAATATCCTCTCCCCAAGCCATCCCCTCCGACACACAATTCGCCGCCCACCCCTAGGGGCTGAAAATGATTGTATACATCAATTATATAGGCTGTCGAATTGGCAATCGGATTCCCAATCGGAATATTTTCCATATATTCCCCGTCGATTAAAAATGTCGTTGAAAAAGTCGTATTCTCGGTGGGCCCATAGCCATTAATAATATCCATGTGAGGGTATCTATTCCTCAATCGATTAATATGCGTCGGAGACAATTTATCGCCGCCCACGAGAAGTTTCCTCAGACCGGCAAAAACCTCTATATCCACTTCCAGCGTCCGGTTTAACAACGGCGATGTCATCCACATGATGGTTATTTGATATTCCCGGGTTGTCTTTTTCAACCTTTCCGCGGTTAGTATTGTTTCGTTACTAACCAAATACAGCGTTAACCCATTTAATAACGTTCCCCAGATCTCGAAAGTGGATGCGTCGAACGCCAATGCCCCTGTCTGTAAAATGCGGTCTCCCGGATCGAATTTAATATAATCGGTATTCTTTACCAGCCTGACAACATTCCGGTGTTCTACCATTACACCTTTGGACCTGCCGCTGGAACCGGAGGTGAAGATAATATAAGCGAGATGATTCGAATGATGAACGATGAATGATGAATGATGAAAATTAAAAACACAATCCGCTGAGGTTAATAGGATTTTGGCGGCACTGTCTTTCAGCATAAACTGTTTTCGTTCTTCCGGGTACTCGGGGTCGATTGGCAAATACGCGCCGCCGGATTTCAATATGCCCATTATCCCGACAATCATCTCCACCGAACGTTCCATCATAATGCCCACAATATTGTCCGCCAGGACGCCTTTTTCGATCAACAACCCGGCCAATCGATCGGATTGCTCGTTTAATTGGCGGTAGGTTACTTGTAGAGACGTTGCGCGCAACGTCTCTACAGCGGTTGCCCCTACGAGGGCAATGCGGTTGGGTGCCTTTTCCACCTGTTCCGCAAACAATTCATGGATGGTCTTATCTTTGGGGTAATCCACTGCCGTATCGTTAAATTCATATAAAAGCCGGTGCCTTTCTTCCAACGGTATCAATTCGACTTTATTTGCTAGACTCCCGGGTTCGGCGATAAATTTATTCAATATCCCTTCAAAATAACAACATAAATTTTTAACCGTTTTTTCGTCAAAAAACGAATCGGAATAGGAAATTAAAAGTTCAAAATCGCCAAGGGTGGTGGATACACTGAAATCAAATGCCGTATTTGTCGTCACATTCTCTTCGACGTGGAGTTTACCGGTATTGTTTTTTCCATAATCCTGTTTGATTTGATCCAGTACATGAAAATCGATGAAATTGAATATCACATCAAATAGGGGATTTCTGTGCTGCGTATCTTCGCCAATTATTCCCACGATCTCGAATAAAGGCATCCGTTCATATTTCTTCAATTCCAGTAATTTTCTATCCACCAACTTCATATAATCCAACCAACTTATACTCCCAGGGATGATTATTCTTATAGGAATCGTATTTAGAAAACAACCTAAGATTTTATCACCGTCCTCGCAAACGGGTCGGTTATTGGTCACTAACCCAACCACCATTTCATTTTCATAAGAGTGCATAAACAGCATGTACATATAAGCGCTGAAACAAAGGCCCTTTAGGGTTGTATGATGCGTTTTAGCAGTCTCTTGCACTTTTGAGAGCAAATTTTTCCCCAGGTTAAAGCGATATTTCCCGACAGTATTCCCGATATTCCCGTTAATTTCCGATAATTCCAACCGTAGATAACCGTCCAGTTCGTTTCTCCAGAAATTTGCGGCGTCACCCCGCTTCTTTTCCACTGCCTGCTCGATAATGAATGCTTTATAGGAATTCTTTAACACTCCCGGGGTAAACGCCGGGTTTGATTTTAACTGCCAATAGGTATTTAGCAATTCGGTATCCAGGGACGCGACACTCCAACCATCCAGTATGGCATGATGCGCTGCCAAAACCACGCAAATATTCTCATTACCGAGATCGAAAGTTTTCAGACGCCACAACGGCGGAATATCAAATTGAAAGGGTTGGCCCCTGTCTTCCGCCAGGAACCGGAGCAAATAGTTTTCCTGTTCTCCTTTTTCCATATGTGAGATGTCATCATGCTCTATATTATGGGGTACTTTGCGATATACCGCCTGTACCGGCTCTTCATATCGATCGTAAATAAAAACAGTCCTCAAAATCGGGTGTTTCTCCACCAGTAAAACAAAGGCTTTCTCAAAAATACCCGGGTTAAAATCATTTATTACCGGCTGGTATACCATCTGGTCATGATACAGGGCGGCCTCCCTATCCTTTAACGAATGAAACACCATGCCTTTCTGGATATCGCTCATCGGGTATATATCTTCAATCCCTTCCGGCAACCGGGGGTCCGACATTACCTTGTTTTTTAATCCTGCTATTTCCGTCTCAGCCCCTTTTAATTCCTCCTTTGTATATTCATAAACCGATTTATCACGCTCTATTATAGATGCCAGTTGCTTTATGGTTCCATTGATATATATATCCGCGATTTTCAAATGGGTAGATAATGCCGTGTTGATTGAATTGACTAACCTTACCGCTTTTATCGAGTCGCCGCCGGAATGGAAAAAATCCACATTTATCCCTGGTTTTATTCCTGAGACGTTTGCCCATAACTCAGCCAGTTTTTCTTCCGTTTCGGTCGTAGGGGATGCATATTCTTCCAATAGATCATCGTTCCCGTGAATTCCGGGTAATGCTTTTCTATCGATCTTCCCATTGGGGGTTAAGGGAATTTGTTTCAACCGGACAAAATAAGACGGTATCATATATCCCGGTAATTTACCCGCTAAATGCGTTCTTAACTCTTTTATGGCAAATCCCCTATGGGAAACGATATAGGCGCATAGATATTTCTCAGCCGCCGTTTCCCCAACAAGTACCACTGCATCTTTTATTCCATCATATTTTAATAATCGATTCTCTATTTCTCCCAATTCGATGCGGAATCCCCTGATTTTTACCTGGTGATCGATCCGGCCCAGGTATTCGATGTCACCGTTCACTAAAAACCGGGCAAGGTCGCCCGACCGGTAAATTGGTGAGTGGTGAGTGGTGAGTGGTGAATGGTAAATAAACTTTTCCGCGGTTAATTCGGGCCGGTTTAAATATCCCCTGGCGACGCCATCGCCGCCCACGTAGATCTCTCCCGTCACGCCCATGGGAACGGGTTTTAAATAGTTATCCAATATATAGACTCTTAATGTCGGTATCGGTTTACCAATGTTACTGACGCTTAATTCCATATCCTTTTCGGTTATCTCTTTATAGGTCGCATGGACGGTGGTTTCTGTGATGCCGAACATGTTGATAAGCCTGGTCTGGGGGGAATGTGTCAGCCAATCTTTCAGTTTTAACGGATTCAGGGCCTCCCCGCCAAAGATGACATATTTTATATATAATTTCTTCCCCTGCCAATGGGGACTTAACGCTTCATTTATCAAATTATAAAAAGCCGAGGGAGTCTGGTTTAATACGGTAACGGCCTCTCTATTTAAGAGTTCGAGGAACTCTGCCGTGTCCCTGGCCACCATTTTGGGCACTATAAGCAATTTCCCTCCGTACAACAATGCGCCGTACATCTCCCATACGGAAAAATCGAAGCAAAAGGAATGAAACAGGGTCCATATATCGCGGTCTGTAAAATCGAATTGGAATTTATCGTTAAACAGCAATCGAACGACATTCCTATGTTCGATCAGCGATCCTTTGGGTTGGCCCGTGGTACCGGAGGTGTAGATGATGTAGGCGAGATTTGAAGAATCAGAAGCGAGGAAGCGAGGAAGCGAAGAAGCGAGGAAATTAGAAGCTTCCAACATATCTATAAAAATAATATCAAAATTCTTTTTCTTTTCCGCTTTTCCGCTCTTCCGCTCTTCTGCTCTTCCTAGCATTATCTTTGCTCCACTGTCCTTCAACATATAATCGATGCGTTCCTGCGGGTAATCCGGGTCGATGGGCAAATAGGCGCCACCGGATTTTAATATGCCTATAAGTCCTATTATCATTTCAACAGACAGTTCCACCATAATGCCAACAATATTATCCGCCAGGACGCCTTTTTCGATTAAAAACCCGGCCATTCGATGGGATTGCTCATTTAATTGGTGGTAGGTTAAACTGACATTTCGGGCATTTCGGGCAGGGCAGACACGCAGGTCTGCCCCTACTTCCCCATCTATCCATGCAATCATGCATCCATGCAGTGCAATACGGTCCGGGGTTTTTAACGCCTGTTCTTCAAATAATTGGTGGATGGTTTTTTCCGCGGGGTATTCTGCCGCCGTATCATTAAATTCATACAAAATTCGGTTCTTTTCTTCTACCGGGAGCATTTCCAGGTCTGCTAACCGTTTACACTTATCCTGGCGTACACCGGATACGATGTTCTTAAAATAGGTGATAAAACGTTCAATGGTTCCCTGTTTGAATAATTTTGTACAATATTCGAAAGCGAACTCCAGCTTCCCTTCAATTTCCATACCGGTCAACGTAAGATCGAATTTCGACGTTTTGTTTTCGAGATCATAAGGCGTTAATTTTAACCCGGGAATTTCTATTTCGCCGACGCCCATATTCTGCAACACAAACATGACATCAAACAATGGGTTACGACCGGTATCCCTGTTTACCGCCACCTGTTCCACCAGGTCTTCATATTGGTATTCCTGGTTCTCAAAAGCTTCTAATGTCTTTTTTTTTACTTCTCCCAGGAAATCCATAAAATTCTTCTCACCTGCCGGATAATTCCTCAACGTCAGCGTATTGACAAACACCCCGATAATTTTCTCTAAATCAGCGTATCTACGACCACCGACGGGTGTCCCGGTAATAATATCTTCCTGACCGCTTAGCCTCGCTAGAAAGATACTGTATAATGCCAATAATACCATATACAATGTCATCCCCGTCTCTAATGCGAAAGAATTCAACGATTCGATCGTCTCCCTACCGATGGTAAAGGTTATCCTGTTTCCTTCAAAACTCTGAACAGCAGGTCTTGCATAATCAATGGGCAGTTCAAGGACCGGTATTTCCCCTTCAAATTCCTTTTCCCAGTATGCGCTCTGCTTTAATAAATTTTCCTCCTTTTTCGAACGACCCTGCCATTCTGCATAATCTTTGTAGCGCAGACTTATAGCCGGCAATTCTTCTCCCGGATAAATGGCTGTAAATTCGTGTATAAGAATTTCCGTGGATATTCCATCCGATATGATGTGATGAATGTCCACAAGCAGGACATGTTTGTCCTCTTCGATTTTTACCAATCCCACCTGCAGTAACGGCGCTTTCGACAGATCGAAAGCGCGGATAAAATGATGAGCGATGAATGATGAATGATGAACTCCTTCGCGCCCCTTCGCGTCCTTCGCGGCTAAATCATAATTTTCGATCTTAAATTCCACATGGTCATGGATTCTCTGAACCGATTCATCTCCGATGATAACAAATGAGGTTCGTAAACTTTCATGCCTCAGGATGATTTTTACGATGGATTGTTCCAGCCGCGGTTTATCGATGATTCCTTCCAGTACCCATGCCGCTGAAATATTATACGTAGTCCCGGCATTATCCATCTGCTGTAAAAAGTATAACCGCTTCTGCGCCGATGATAATATATAGTATTCCTTCACTTCCACCGGTTCTATCGATAAGTACTTTTCTCCAACCGCTTCGTTAATATAATCGAAAAGCCCCCGGATGGTAGGTCTCTTAAATATCTCCCCCAATGGTATTTTTACATTAAATTCTTTGTATATCCGTGAAGCAAGGGAAGTCGCTTTTAACGAATGCCCCCCCAACCGGAAAAAATTATCATCGATTCCGATCCGGTTAAGAGATATGTTTCTACCTAAAATCTCGGCCCATATTTCTATCAATTTCTTTTCTATTTCATTCCGGGGGACCACATAGGTGGCTATTTGTTTTACTTTCGGTTCGGGTAATGCCCTTCGGTCTACTTTTCCACCGGGAGTTAGCGGAACCTTTTCCAACCGCACAAAGTGCAATGGTATCATATAATCCGGTAAATCCTTTAATAAATGTCCCCTTAATTCTACATCCGAAAGCTCTATGTCTGAAATAAAATATGCGACCAGGTATTTATCGCCGCCGGAATCTTCTTTAGCAAGTACGACCGCCTCTTTTATCTTTCCATGTTTTAATAATCGACTCTCTATTTCCCCTAACTCGATCCTGAATCCCCTGATTTTGACCTGGTGATCGATTCGACCCAGGAATTCTATGTTCCCATCGGAGAGCCAGCGGGCAAGGTCGCCGGTTCTATAGAAATTTGAATGATGAATGATGAGTGATGGATGATGAAAATCTATAAACCTTTCAGCCGTTAGTTCCGTCCGATTGAGGTAGCCGCGGGCAAGACCGGCCCCACCAATATGCAACTCGCCCACAACACCGACGGGCTGATGGTGAAAACTCCTGTCCAGGATATACAACCAGATGTTATCAATGGGTTTCCCTATTGGGATTATTTCCATTTCCCTTCCCGGTAAACAATCGAAATAAGACACATCAATGGTGGCTTCCGTCGGACCGTACAAATTGGCCAATACAGTACCATTGGACTTATTCAATAGTTCATTAAACCCTTCCACATAAACCGGTAACAAAGCTTCCCCACTGGCGATTACCTGCTTTAAACCTGCTAATTTTTTTACCTGCTGGCCGCTTCCTTTCAAATAATCTAAAAATACACTTAACATTGATGGGACAAAGTGCATCGTGGTGATATTATTCCTTTCGATTGTTTGAGTTATAAGTTCAGGGTCTTTTTCTCCCCCGGGAGCCAGCAGAAATAATCGAGCGCCCACTATCGACCACCAGAAAATCTCCCAGGCTGACACGTCAAAGGTAAATGTTGTTTTCTGCAATATGGTATCTCGTTTATCCAGGGGGTATGTTCTTTGCATCCAGTTGAGCCTGTTGACTAATGAATGATGCTCTATCATTACGCCTTTGGGTTTCCCGGTGGAACCGGAAGTGTAGATGAGGTAAGCAAGGTGACTTGAATGATGAACGATGAATGATGAATGATGAAAAGAAAGATGATTTGAATGATGATTGGTGAATTCTAAAAAAACTTTCTCACCTTCCCAACTTCTCACCTTCTCACTTTCTTTATCGTTGTTGGTAACCAACAGTTTGGCTCCGCTGTCTTTCAACATATAAGCGATTCGTTCCTGGGGATATTCCGGATCGATTGGTAGATAAGCTCCTCCGGATTTTAATATGCCAAAAATGCCGATGACCATTTCAATGGACCGTTCCACCATAATACCCACACTCGTATCCGGTTGAACACCCTTTTCAATTAACAACCCGGCCAATCGATCGGATTGGTCATTCAATTGGCGGTAGGTTAGATTGACGTTTCGGGCATTTTGGGCAGGTCGGGCATTGCGGGCATTCCGGGAAGGGCAGACACGCAGGTCTGCCCCTATGAGGGCAATATTGTCGGGCGCCTTTTCCACTTGCTCCGCGAATAATTGATGGATGGTTTTGTCTGTTGGATATTCTTTTGTCGTATTATTAAATTCATACAAAATCCGGCTCTTTTCCTCGTTGGATATTATTTCTAATTGAGATAAGGTCGTTTCCGGGTTTTCTATAATCGTTTGTATGATTCCTTTAAAATGATCGGCCAGGTTTTCAATGGTTTCTTTCTCAAATAATCCCGACTTGCCGGAAAATTTAATTTCAATCTCATCAAACAGCATAATGCCCACTGATAAATCATAATGAGTCATTTCGGCTATAGAATATGAATGAATCGATAACAGGCAACCGTCGCCTTCTGGAACCAGACGGTTATCCAGCGGATAATTCTCAATAACCACAATGGTATCGAACAACGATCCCTCGACACCCACGCTGCAGCTACAGCCACTCCCGATATCCGGCAGCGGTGTATTCTCAAACTCCTCACGCTCCCGCAATACTTGATCTGTTCGATAAACCACATCGATTATTTTTTCACCGGGGTGTGTGTCGATTCTCAAAGGAATTGTGTTGATGAACAACCCCACCATGTCCTCGATTCCTTTTAGCTCGCCGGACCTGCCGGACACGGTGGTCCCGAAAATGACATCCTCGCTATCGCCATATTTTTGCAGCAATATCCCCCAAACAGCGTAGAAAACAGGGGCCAATGTGATCCGGTTATTTCTGACAAAAGCATCTAACTTACTCCTTATATCCACTTCCAAAATAAACGAGTAATCCTCTACTTTCGGTGTTTTTTCTATTCTCCTTTTTATGGGCAGTTCCGTCGCCGTTTCAACACCTGCTAAATGTTCTCTCCAAAACTGTTCTTGTCTATTTTTATCCTGGCTTTGAATCCATTTGAGAAATTTCTGAAAAGGAGGTTTTGCGGGTGGTTTTAGCGATTGCCCGTCCAGGCGCAACGCATGATACGCTTTAAAGAATTCTTTCAAAATGATGCCATTACTCCACCCGTCATAGAGGATGTGGTAGTTACTGATGACCATTTCGTATTGCGTTTCATCCAGTTTGCATAAAGTGACCCTAAAGGGAACCTGGGTTAAATCGAATCCTTCGTCCCTATCTTTGGTTTTGATTAATTCCAGGGCTGTTTTCTTCTGGTCGCCGTCTTTATCCGCCAAATCATGAAAAATCACTTTGCATTTGTGCTCTTTCAAAATGATCTGTGAAGGCTTTTCCAGTTTTTCCCAGCGGAACACTGTTCGCAGCATATCATTGGTTTCGACGACAACATTCCAGGCTTTTTCAAAAAACTGAATATCGACTGTCCCGGAAATTTCCAGGCTCAATTGTTCAAAATAAAGTTGGCTATGGGGGTCCTGTAAATAATGAAAGAGCATTCCCTCCTGAAGGGGGGTTAAGGCAAGAATATTTTCGATACCTTTGGGATCTAACTTTTCCACGTTTTACCTCGAATATAAATAGATTTGATTGATATTTGCATAAGCTACCGCCGATGTAACAAGCCGGACTTTTTAAAAAAATAGCTTATCCAGGGTTTCACAAGGATTTTTCCAATTAGTAAACACCTTGATTTTTTTGTTAAAAGAAATTTTATCAAATCAAATTTTTATTTTCAAGCCTCAAATTTAAATAATTTATCTTAATACTCTTGATAAACTTCAATCATTTATTTGAAATGTAAACTAAAGACTCATTCCGTGCTACCGCACATAATTTTATTATATTTTTAGCATGCAATAATTCTTGTTACTCCTATCTTCCATGTTTTTCTTCTCTTCGCAACTTTTCAACTTCTCAACTATCACCTTCCAACCCCTGAACACTGATTCACGGTTTCGGTTATATGAATTTAGGTCGCTTGAATTCTTAATAGAAAACAAGTCGTCTGACGGATTTTTTAATCAATTGGTATCCGGGAGCTTTCCGCCGGTTATACGAGGCAAAAATAGGCTAAGACAAAAACCTGTATTAACGCCTATTTTATTTGCCGCTAAACTAATTTTCTCTTCAAAGATTCTCTATCGATTGAAGCGCCGCGGTAAAGGTGTCCGATTTAACCCCGAAATTCAACCTGAAATACGAATTCATCCCGAAGGCTGCCCCTGGAAGGAGTGAAACTTTGTGCTTTTTTAACATATCCCGGCAAAAGGGAGTGGCATCCTGACTGTTCTTCAACCTGGGGAAACACACCAACCCGCCGCGGGGCGGCGTATACTCGAACGTGTTTTGATTTCGTTCCATAAATGAGTTTAAATGTTCCAGGTTCTTTAAGATGATGTGTTTGACATGGGTGATTATTTTTTCTTTATGCTGCAGCGCCTTTTCTGCCAGGTAATCGCAGAGAGGGGGCGTTACATGGGTCAGGTAATGTTTAAATTCCCGGCAAGCTTCGATGATTTCCGGGGCTGCCAGCAGCCACCCCACGCGCAAGCCGTTCAGTCCGAAACATTTGGTCACGGAACCCACGGCTGCTACCTTAATGTGAATCTCCCGGCAAATATCGAATCCTGATGTCAATTGCCGGGTCCCTTCTTCCAGGGGTAAAAATTTGTAATGCTCATCAAAAAGCAGGTAAGTATCATGCTCCCGGGCAATTCTTCCAATCTCCGAGATTTTCCCGGGATCCAGTACCGAACCGGTAGGATTGTGGGGATTGTTGATGATAATCAGTTTTGTTTTGGGGGTTATTAATTCACGGATTTTTCCCGGTTCCGGGAGAAACCCGTTGTCCCTGGGCAGGCTGATATACTTGATGTTACAGCCGAGGGCTTTGGGTAATTCGTACAATGTTTGAAATTCCGGGAATTCCACGATTACTTCATCGCCGGGTTCCAGGATCACATTGAAAAAAGCAAACAGCGCTTCAGTGACCCCCACGGTAACAAGTATATTCTCTATGGCGGCGGATTGGTAACACTGCCGGATTTCACGTCTCAGCCCAATGGAACCCCGGGTATCGGGATTCATCAAACTGATTTTCTCCAGGTTGGCAGGATTTTCATCGCAATGGGCAAGCAATTCTCCAAGGGAAAAATCATGGAACCCGCTTTCTGCCAGGTTGTATTGCACGAATTGATGGTCTGCCAGCCAATCTTCCATTTGCAATTTTTGTATTTTCATTTTTAGATTTCTCCTTTTTCCCTTCTTTCAATGTACTGGGCTTTGCATTGGCAATCCAACTCAAGTATTTCCGAAATATCCTGGGATTTATTGAAACGTTCGATGGCATCGATAATTTTTCCACCACAACCGGGGCAACTGTGGGGCATTCGTTCCAGGGAAAGATTTTCATCGCTCAACCCGATGAAAATGCACCCGTAATCATGGGCATTCTTGATGACTTCCACCACGCTCCACAAGTTCAAAAGGCGGTATTGGGACTGGAGGTACAATTTTTCCAGGTAGGTATTCTCGCAAACAAATACCGGTTCAAACGCGACCCTGGCCGAGACGCCAATTTTTTCCGCGGTGCGAAATACATAGGCGGCGCTTTCCACGGCATCGGCGATGGCTTCTTTTTCCGACACATGCGGGGGTTTGATCAGTAAATAGGTCAATAAATTGGCCCCTGCTTCCTTGACTTTAGCGACGGTTTTTTCAAAGGACTTTTTGGATAATCCTTTTTTGATTATCTTATTTCTCAAATAATCGTTTTGACTCTCCAGGCCGATGGCGAATTCCACTATTTTGTCTTTGCCCAGGGTGTCCTTGATTTGTTTGATCTTCGCCACGGTTACATATTCGGCCCGCGATTCGATGGAAACACGTTTTAGCTGGGAGATTTCAGCAAGGCGGGCAATGATTTCCAACCGTGTACTTAAGTCGACTTCCGAATCATTGAGAAAAGAGCCCAGGGTTAAGATGTCGATTTCTTCCACATCGCTTAGGTCATAGGTTTGCAAGACAAAATCAAGTTGCTCAATTATTTTTTCAGCGGTGATATTTTGTTCGGCGTGATTTATAAATCCGCAAACGGTACAGCCGCCCCCTGTTTTTTGGGCATACTCGCAGCCTTTGGTCTTGAGGACAATCATTAAACGATTGGACCCTCTTCCATCGATGTTAACCGGGCTAATTTTGCAAAATGCGGGTTTCATATTTTTTATACTCCTCATTCATTTTGGTTTTCTCTAAATTCTTTCCAACATTAATTTGGCCAGGACCGGCGTGTTAGGGGCTTTAAACATGGTGTGATGGTCGCCGGGGGTGTCATACATTTCAACGGATTGTTGGGATTGCCTGGACAGTAATTCGGGTTTCCACCTGGGGTTGTCGGGGACCGGGTGGTTAAAGGCTTTAAAATGCAATATCGGCGCCTTTACGATTCCTTTATGGTTTAACATATTCATCAGTAGGGCATCATAATTGGCCTGTATCTCTTTTCTGCGGAGTTCCAGGTCTTTCGGCAGTGCGTATGGTCCCTCTTCATTTTTTTTCTCTTTATTTGTCGTATTCTTTTTGCCGGATATCATTTTTAAAAAACTATTTCGACATCGAGCCAGGAATTTCCTAAACTTATGAACTTTAAGGAGCCAGAGGTGATCAAACAAGTATTCCGTCATCATGGCGTATTCATCAAATAAAATGAGCTTCTCGACTTTTTCACGGCGTTGTTCCAATACCTCGGTGATATAATAGGCGAGAACTGCTCCATAGCAGTGGCCCCCAATCAGGTAGGGGCCTTCGGGCTGTTGGGCTTTTATTTGCTCGATATTTCCTTCAATCAGTTCTTCCAGCGTTGCCGGTAATGGGCAATCCTCCATAACGCCTTTGGCTTGAATACCGTAGACATCAAAACGGTTCTCCAGCAATTTTGCCAGTTCCTTAAAGCCGTAAGTGGTGCCGTCCCCACTAATGAGGAAGAGGTTTCTATCGGTTTTTCCCTCATTCAGCAGCAATAGGTGTTTTGCTTTTGTGGGGGGATACTTTTTTTGCATATCCTCGGCAATTTTTTCAATGGTGGGATTAGTGAATAATGCACTGAAGGGGAAATGTGCATTGAATTCAGTGAAGATGCGGTGGGAAATCATCATTAATGTGATGGAATTCACCCCGATATCGAATAAATGGGCATGTATACTGATCTTTGCGGCATCGATTGCCAATATATCCGCCAACATGTACACGATTCCGCTTTCCAATACATTCCTTGGTTCCGTATATTTCTCTACGGCATCGATATCCGGGGCGGGCAGGGATTTGTAGTCTACTTTCCTACTGGGGGTAAAGGGTATTTTTTCCAGCATCACAAAATAAGAAGGCACCATATAACCAGGATATTTTATCGATAGGAATTCCCTCAATTCCGAGGGGGTCAGCACTAAATCCCCCACAGGAACAATATAAGCACATAGGTATTTGTCATTTTTTTCATTTTCATAGACCGCCACCACGGCTTCTTTGACGCCGACATGCTGTAATAATCCGTTCTCAACTTCCCCCGGTTCAATCCTGAAGCCCCTAATTTTTACCTGGGAGTCAATGCGCCCCAGGAATTCGATGTTCCCGTCCGGCAGCCATTTTGCCAGGTCGCCTGTCTGGTAATTAATATAGGCCTTATAGGACCCATAGGACCTATATTTTATAAACTTTTCAACCGTTAATTCCGGGTTATTTAAATAGCCGCGCCCTACCTGGACACCGCCAATATATAATTCACCCGGCACCCCTACGGGTTGAAAATTCCCGCAATTGTCCAGGATATAAATCTGCGAATTGAATACCGGTTTGCCTATCGGCGGTAACCGGGGGATATCTCCCCCCGGTTCCAGGGTATAGGTCGTTACCACATGACTTTCCGAAGGGCCGTAATGATTGTGCAAATATACTTGTTTCTCCTGTAAATAATTTCTAAACTTATCACTTATTACTACTTGCTCACCTGCCGTCACGATATGCCGGATGCATCCGGGAAATCTTCGGATGTAGTCCTCTTCACTAAAAATTACCTTTAAGAAAGATATGGGGAGGAAAACCGTTCTTATCTTATTTTTTCCTATTAGTTCGAATAACAACGGTATATCGTTCCTGGTGTTTTTATCTATTAAAAGGATTTTGCCGCCGGAAAGAAGGGCCGAAAATATTTCCTGGAACGAAACATCAAAGCTGACGGTACTAAATTGCAATAGGGCGCTAAAATCGATATTGGTAAACCGAAATGTGTATATTAAAAGGTTTACCAGGTTTCCGTGCTCCAATATCACGCCTTTGGGTTTCCCCGTAGTACCAGATGTGTAAATGATGTAGGCGAGACTCGAAGAATTTAGAAGGTAAGGGGGTAAGAAGGTAAGAGGGTCAGAAGAACTTTTTGGGGAATTGGAGATTTCGTCTAAAAGAATTTTCTCACCTTTCCATCTTTTCAACTTCTCACCTTCTTCCACCAGGGAGCGGGTGGTTACCAGGATTTTACTACTGCTGTCGGCCAGCATGTAATTAATTCGTTCCCCGGGGTATTCCGGGTCAATGGGCAAATAGGCGGCCCCTGCTTTTAATATGCCCAGGATGCCGATTATCATTTCAATGGAACGCTCCAGCATAACGGCCACAATGGGGTGCGTGTGAACACCTCTTTCTTGCAGTGAATTGGCCAAATGTTCGGATCGATCATTCAATTCCCTGTAGGTTAATTGATAAACTTCATGCCGTTTTGCGGCCTGTATTCCCGGACCCGCCATGGCCGTGTTGTCCGGCGTCCGGTTCACTTGCTCCGCAAATAACCGGTGAACGGTTTTTCCAATGAAATATTCCATTTCGGTTTTATTAAAATCATATAATAGGCGTTCTTTTTCCTCATGGGTTAGGAGTGTTAATTCATCGATAATAATAAATTCATCTTCCAAAACCTGGTCCATCAATCGCTTAAAATGACCGCTCACTGCTTCGATAGCATCGGAGTCGCATGCATTTCCATTATAATTGAATTTTAGCTGTAAATTATCCCCGGGGGCTGCGAGTAAATTGAAATCATAATTGGTTTGTTCGAATACATCGACACTCATAATTTTTAATTGGGGGGCTTTGTCTTGCGGCTCTTTTCTTTCCATGATCGCCGCCAATTCTTCACCGGCGGGGTAGTTCTCAAATACGAATATGTGGTTCACCAGGTTTTGCTTGAGTAAGCTTTCAGCCTGTATTTCAGAAAGGGGATAAGAATGATGGGATTCGGCTTCTACCGCCTTTCGCTGCATTGTTTGCAGAAGCTGGACGAATTTTGTTTCCGGGTGATAGGCGACCCTGAGCGGGACGGTATTAATGAATAAACCGATCATGGTTTCAATTCCTTTGATTTCAGACGGTCGGCCCGATACCACGACCCCATAAACGACATCCCGGACCCCATTATATTTGGCCAGGAGGATTCCCCACACTGCCTGGATTAACGTATTTAAAGATACCTGGGAGTTGATTGCTAACCGATTAAGCCGGCCGGTTCTCTCCATTCCCAACAGGATAGATGAGGATTGGTTATCATATCCGGTTTTCCCGGGGTCAATTTCCCGGGAACCCGGGATGGTTGTTTTTTTATCGTATCCTTCGAGGTAATCTTTCCAAAAGGCTTTGGACCGTTCCCGGTCCTGGTCTTCCAACCACTGGATGTACCTTTGATAAGGAATTACTCCCGGTAAGCGGACCTTTCTATTTTCGACGTAACCATTGTATATTTCAAAAAATTGCCTGAGCAGCAAACCCAGGGACCACCCGTCCAGCAATATATGATGAAAACTCCAGATAAGCCGGTACTCCAGGTCCGCAAGATGGAGAACGGTTAGACGCAGTAATACGTCTTTAGTCAAATTGAATGAACGTTGTTTGTCCTTTTCCTTAAATTCTTCAACGAATTTTTCTTTCTCTTTTGAATTCAATTCTCTTATATCTTTATAGGTAAAATCCGCTTCCCGTTTTTTCAATACTACCTGCAGCGGCTGTTTTGTATTTTCATAAACAAACGCCGTCCTGAGTATATCATGATACTCAAATAGTGTATTTAAACCTTTTTTTACCGAATCCGTATGCAAATGGCCTGAAACTCGGAAAGACATTTGCTCAAAATAAGTCAATAATGATCCATCATACAACGAATGAAATAGTATGCCCTCTTGCATGGGACTTAATGAATAGATCTGTTGGACATTGCCTTCTGTTTCCATGATATTCCTCCGGTTTTTTAATTTTTATCGAACAATTTATTGATTCCATTTAACTCTTTAAAAGATAAGTTTTTATGAGCAAAGTCGCTTGGGGTTAATTGTTTTTTATCTCGAGAGGTACAGTGAGATATGATACGGCTCAACTCCTGCTTAAATTGCCCGGATATTTTCTCGATACTTTCTTTTTTGTATTGTGTTTTGCTATAGTCGATCGTCATAGTCAGGCAATGCCCGGACACCATACCCGAGATATCCAATTGGCACTCCCTTTGGTTCCTGGGGTCCAGGAAATTTCCTAAGGGTTGGTTGGCAATCGCAAAAGTATTTTGTTCAATGTCCGTATCGAATTGCCCTAAATAATTAAAACAAATTTGGGGTTTTAAGCAAAATTCAATTTCCTCCTTGTAACGTCCATCTGTTAGGTATTTCAATATTCCATAACCGATTCCCCGGTGGGGTAATTGGTGCAAGTGTTCCTTGACTTCCTTGATCTGGCGTGATAAATCGTGTTTATGCGACATATCCAATATCACCGGGTATACAGTGGTAAACCATCCCACAGTCCTGGTAATATCGATATCTTTAAATATTTTCTCCCTTCCATGCCCTTCGAGGGCAACAAGAACCCGGGTTATCCCATAAATCGAGTTGATACTTAAGCCTAAAGCGGTCAACAGGATGTCGTTGATTTCCGTGCCTAATGCTTCATTCACTTTGCCCAGCAGCATTGTTGTCGTTTCCTCACTCAAAGTAAAAGACAGGCTGCCGGTATCTTTACAAAGGTTATCCCCGGGAAAATCCATTTCGACAGCCGGGATTGGGTTTTGTTCAAGGATACCCCAATAGCCCTTTTCCTTTAAAAATAATGTGCTGTGGGCATATTCGGCTTGTTGTTCCGACCATAATTTAAAGGAATCTGTTTTGGGAGGTAATACGAGGGGGGTGGAGTTTTTATATTGATGAAACAGGGCGTTTATATCCTCAAATAATATTCGCCAGGAAATACCGTCGATAACCAGGTGGTGAATAACGATTAAAAGGTAATCCCCCTCCCGGCACTGGAATAGACCCAATTTCATCATTGGTCCTTTTTTCAGGACGATACTTGCCTCGATACTTTCGGCATTTTCTTCAATAACCGCCCCGGCATTTTCATGCGCCCGTAAATCGTATATTTGCAATGAAAGTGGGTATTCCAATCCATGGTTGGTTTGAATGATGCGCCCTTCGTTTATTATGTAAGACATCCGCAGGGCATCGTGATGTTCCTGTATTTTTGAAAATACCACACGCACGGTTTCCTCCCGGAGTTTTTCCTCGAAATATAACATAACCGCCTGGTTGTAATGGCGGCGATTGGTCAAGGGCCTGGTAAAAAACCTTTCCTGGATGGGGGTTAAGGGAATTGTCCCGGTAATGACGGATTGATCGGGGATACGTTCCAATTTTTTTACCCGGGGGGCTAAATTCGCTATTACGGTATACTGGAAAAGATCTTTCAGTTCTATTTTATACCCTACACTGCTCATTCGCGATATGATCTGTATCGCTTTGATGGAATCTCCCCCCAGCATGAAAAAATTTTCATTTATACCTATATTATTTCTTCCCAATACCTTTTCCCATATTTCTACTAATTTTTTCTCTTCATCACTGGATGGGAGAGTATAGCCGACATCTTCTCTTAAGCTTATTCCTCCAGGTCCGGGTAACGCCCCCCGGTCTATCTTACCATTCCTCGTTAACGGAATTTTCTCCAGTTGTACAAAATAGGAAGGGATCATATAATCCGGTAACTCCTTCCCCAGTGATTCTCTTAATTCCGGCATGCCTAATTCGCTGTCGCAAACGATATATGCGCATAAATATTCATTCCCTTCATCTTGTTTACGCGCCAACACCACTGCTTCGTTTACCCCACTAACCTTCACTAAACAGTTCTCTATCTCTCCCAATTCGATCCGATAACCCCGTATTTTTACCTGGTGATCGACTCTTCCGAAAAATTCGATGTTGCCGTCCGGAAGCCAGCGGGCCATGTCGCCGGTTTTGTAGATAATATAGGTCTTATAGGACCTATAGGACCTATATTTAATAAATCTCTCCGCGGTCAATTCCGGGCGATTCAGGTAACCACGGGCGATACCGGCGCCGGAAATGTGAAGTTCGCCGGTAACGTCGGTGGGTACGGGAACCAGGTGTTTATCCAATATGTATATCCGGGAATTGTCCCCGGGTATTCCGATAGGCACGGAAGCGCCGCTGTCTTTGAAGGGATCGAATTTGTAAATCATACATCCCACTGTGGCTTCGGTGGGCCCGTATTCATTATATATCTCTACTTTCCCTTTAAAGGCTTCGTGAATATCCAACGCCAATTGCCGATCCAGGATTTCCCCCCCCACGATGAATCGTTTTAATGTCATCACCCCCTTGCATACCGCTTTTTCCCTGATTAATTTCAAATGCGAAGGCGTCAATTTCACTCCCCCCACGCGATCTTCCTCGATAATTCTCTCGATTAATAATGCCTTATCCGTCTCGTTTTCACCATAAATCACCGTGGCATTACCCGTAATCAACGGTGTAAATATCGAGGTGACGGTCAAATCAAAAGATATAGAAGTATACAACGGGAAATTCAGCGATTCTTTTTTAACATAATTTTGGGCGGCCCACCATAGGTAATTGACAGCAGATCGATGCGTAATCATTACTCCTTTGGGTTTCCCGGTAGAACCTGATGTGTAGATGACATAAGCGAGATGGCTAGAGTGGCTTGAATGATGAATGATGAATGATGAATGATAAAAATTAAAAACGCAATCCGCTGCGGTTAATAGAATTTTGCCCCCGCTGTCTTTCAACATATAATCGATGCGTTCTTGCGGATAATCCGGGTCAATGGGCAAATAAGCGCCGCCGGATTTTAATATCCCTAAAATTCCAGTAATCATTTCAATGGACCGTTCCATCATGATACCAACGATATTGTCCGGCAGAACGCCTTTTTCTATTAATAATTCGGCCAATTGGTCGGATTGCTCATTTAATTGGCGGTAGGTTAAACTGACTGGGCAGACACGGGGGTGCCGGTTCGCCCCTACGAGGGCAATATGGTCAGGTGTCTTTGACGCCTGTTCTTCAAATAATCGATGAATGGTTTTATCTTTGGGATAATCTCTTTCGGTATCATTAAAATCGAATAATATCCGCTTTTTTTCTTCTTCCGTAATGATTTCAAAATCGGAAATTTTCCGCTCTTTGTTTTCAATTAAACCTCCAACGATATTCTTAAAATATGCAATGAACCGGTAAATGGTTTCTTCTCTAAACAAATTCGTACTGTATTCAAACGTGAAAAACAGCTTTCCCTTGTCTTCCACTGCCGATAATGTCAAATCGAATTTCGCTGTTTTGTCTTCGTATTCATAGGGTTTCAAAACCAATCCCGACAACTCAATTTCAGGCGCTTCCAAATTCTGCAATACGAACATCACATCGAAGACCGGGTTACGGGAAGTATCCCTATTTGTCACTACCTGCTCTACAAGGTCCTCGAATTGATAGTCCTGGTTTTCAAAAGCGCTTAAAGTTTTTTCTTTTACTTCCCGGAGATACCGGGTAAACGTTTTCTCCTCCGATGGGTAATTGCGCAGCGCCAGCGTATTGACAAACATGCCGATGATTTTTTCTAAATCGACATGCCTGCGCCCGGCAATAGGAGTCCCCACAACGATGTCCTCTTGATTGGTTATTTTCGCTAAAAACACGTTGTATATCGCCAACAATACTATATACAATGTTGCCCCCATCTCTAAGGCCAACTTCGTCAAAACTCCCGTTTTCTCTTTATCTATTTCAAAATGGATACTGCTTCCTTCAAAACTTTGAATGGATTGTCTTGGATAATCCGACGGGAGTTCCAATACCGGCACCTCTCCTTCAAATTCCTTTTCCCAGTACTCACCTTGTTTTAAAATATTTTCATTTTCTTTTTCCCAGTTCTGCCATTCGGCGTAGTCTTTGTAATGGAAATTTAACCCCGGTAATTCGTTCCCGGAATAAAGCGACGTAAAATCACGGACAAGAATTTCCACGGACGTGCCGTCCGAAATGATGTGCATCATGTCCACCATCAGGATATGTTTGTCTTCTGCGATTTTCAGCAATCCCACCCGCAACAGCGGTGCTATCGAGAGGTCGAAAGCGCGGATAAAATGATGAATTTTTTCTTCTTCGAGTTCCTTCGCGGCTAACTCATATTTTTCGATCTCAAATTCCACTTTGTCATTAATTTTCTGTACCGGCGCATCATTTATCATGTGAAAAGACGTTCTCAAACTCTCATGCCTTTGTATTAACCTGTCGAATGTATTTTCAAAATTATCCCTATCTAAAACACCTTCCAAAAGCAATACCGACGGCATGTTATAGGTTGTCCCGTCTTTTTCCATTTGCTGCAAAATGTATATTCGCTTCTGCGCTGATGATAAAGCATAATACTCCTTTTTTTCGACTCTCGATATAGAAAAAAAACGGGATTCCTCCGCCCGTTTTATGAATTCGGCCAATCCTATGATGGAAGGAGTTTTAAATATTTGTGCCAGCGGGACCTTTACATCAAATTCTTTATGTATTTTCGAAACCAGGATCGTCGCTTTTAATGAATGCCCTCCCAACTGGAAAAAATTATCTTCGATCCCTATGCCCTGATGGGGCAGCGACAACACGTCATGCCATATATCCACCAGTTTGTTTTCGATTTCATTCCGCGGGGCCGCATATGCGCCATGGGTATCGGCATCGATGACCGCTGCTTCCGGACCGGGTAAGGCCTTACGATCGACTTTCCCGTTGGGCGTCAACGGGATCGTTTTCATTGGAATAAAATAAGATGGGATCATGTATTCAGGTAAATCTTTTGAAAGTAAATCCCGGAGGCCGGCTAACAGACCCTCTTCCTCGATCACAACATACGCACACAGGTACTTGCTTCCGCTTGCATCAACCCGATCGATGACTATCGCTTCTTTTACCGACTCAACCTTTAATAAACGATTTTCTATTTCCTGCATCTCGATTCGATAACCGCGAATTTTGACCTGGTTGTCTATCCTGCCTAAAAACTCGATGACGCCGTTCGACAACCACCGCGCCAAATCACCGGTTTTGTAACAAATATAGGTCTTATTAGTCCTATAGGACCTATTAAATTTTTCAAAAGTCAGTTCCGGGCTGTTTAGATATCCCCTGGCAACACCGTCACCCCCTACATATAACTCCCCGGCAACCCCGGGGGGCAATAAATTACAATCCCTATCCAATACATACGCCGTCGAATTAGCGATGGGCCTACCTATGGGAATATTTTCCGTGTACTCTTTATCTATTAGATAAGTGGTGGAAAATGTGGTGTTTTCAGTGGGACCATAGCCGTTTATAACATTCCGACCGGGATACCTTGAACGCAAACGGTTGATGTGAGAAGACGACAACACTTCACCCCCCACCAACAAATAACGCAATCCTTTGAAAACCTCGACATCTTCATCCAGTACCCGGTTAAAAAACGACGACGTCATCCACATGACGGAAATTTTATGTTTCGCTGTTATTTCTTTTAAAATCCCCGCTTCTAAAAGATTCTCTTTGCTTTCCAGTACCAGTACCAAACCATTTAACAACGCACCCCAGATTTCCAACGTGGAGGCGTCGAACTCCAACGCCCCGGTTTGCAAAATCCGATCACTGGGCTTAAATTCGATAAAATCGGTGTTCTTCACCAACCTCGCCACGCTCCGGTGCTCCACCATCGCGCCTTTGGGAACTCCTGTGGAACCGGACGTATATATTATATAAGCCAGGTTATGGCCGCCCAGCCCCAGCCCCAATTTATCCGCCCGGGATTTTCCCAATTCCCTCAAATCATGACCGGTTTTATGGCGTCGGCTGGATTTTATTTTTTTGCTTTCTTTTCCACTCCTGTCGATTTTTATTAAGGCATCATACCTGAACCGGGTCAATTCATTTTCCATGGTATGTATCTTACCGGAAAATTCCATGTCATATATCTCCGGGTAATCCCAGGCCAGGTCTTCAAGAAAAAACCGGGAAATAAAAAGTTCTTCCGACCAATCGGTTTTGGTTTTATAACCCATACCTCTATTCGCATGCTTGAACCTCACCAGGTCGGCTGTCAAATCCTCTTTTAAATCCTGGTCCATGATATCCCCGAGAAACAAGTATCCCCGGCTTCCCACCAGGTCAATGGCCTTACGGATCACGTTTCTCAAATAGTTATGACCATGAAAGCACTGGATGACGCTGTTGATGATAACCAGGTCGAAGTCCTTCTCGCCCAACTCGCTCAACCGATCAATCTCATGGGCGGCAGCGCGCAGCAGTTTTATATTTTTATGTCCTTCTTCCATAATCCGGCGGTTGTTCTTTTCGATGATGACCCCGGAGAGGTCTGTCCCGTAATACAATCCCACCCGGGGTGCAATGCGGTACATACTGATTCCCGAAGCGGCGCCTATTTCAAGCGCACGCATCTGTTTATGAAGCAGCGGCTCCAACTTCTTGAGAATATTATCGCCATATTCATCCATTTCCTCTTTGGGAATCGGTTCGCCGGTATAACTGCTGTTCCACCCCCCGCCGGTCACTTCATCTACCGAAGTCTCCCCCACATACTCCCAGAGTTTCCGGCTCATTAATTGGTTTTCCTCCACTTCTTCTTCGCTGTAAACATCATGACTATCGGTGCACAGGAAGACCCCCAGGTTCGCCCCGCACTCCCACTGCAACCGGTTAAGGGTTTTGATGTACCGCTTTTGGGAAATAAGAATTTTTATATCGGCGTCGTTTATCATTTTCTTGATTCGTTCCAGGGGATATGACGGCGAAATGGGGACATAGGCCCCGCCGGCTTTGAGAATGCCAAGTACCGCGGTTATCATTTCCAGGGACCTGTCCATCATAATTCCTACAGGTTGATCCGCCGCCACACGGTTCCCATAATACAAATAATTGGCCAACCGGTTGGCTTGTTCATTTAATTGGCGGTAGGTCAAACAGGCAGGGTAGACAAGCAGGTTTGCACCTACAATGGCAATATGGTCGGGGGTTTGGTCTACCTGCTCTTCAAATATACCGGGAATGGACTTTTCCCGGGGATAATCTCGAGTGGTATCATTAAATTCAAAAAGGACCTGCCGCTTTTCTTCTTCTGAAATAATCTCTATTTCTCTCAACTTTATGGCGGGTTCTTCGATGACGGTCTTAACGACATGCTTAAAATGGGAATCCAGTCTCCGGATGGTATCTAGTTTGAATATACCGGTATAATATTCAATACCTATATAGAGATCATCGCCCTGCTCAGTAACAAAAAATGTCAGGTCAAACTTGGAAGTGGGATTCTTATATTCAAAAGCCGGTGAATGTTCATCTACCGCAAGTAACTGCTCCAATGAAATTATTGAGTCTACTTCTCGGAAATTCTGGACCACCATGAGAATATCGAAAAGTGGATTTCTTGAAGGGTCTCTCTCCGGGTCCAGTTTTTCCACCAATTCCTCGAACTGGACATCCTGGTTCTCAAAACCTTTGATGCTGTTGGCAATCACTTCTGTTAAAAAGTTCTCATAGGTTTTTTCTCCAGCGGGATGATTCCTCATAGCCAGTGTATTGACAAACATGCCTACCACGCCCTGGATATCGGCGTGCTGCCTCCCGGCAATGCCGCTCCCGAGTATGATATCGGTCTGACCGGTATATTTATAAAACAGCGTATTCAGCGCGGCCATTATATTCATATACAATGTGCCGCCATACCGGGCGCCCTGGGCTTTAAATTGAACGGCATCCTCTCTTTCCAGCTTAAGCATGTGATAATCACCCTTAAATGTAAACACGGCCGGTCTTTTATAGTCGGCGGCCAGGTTCAGCCGGGGTATTTCTTCCGCATATAATTGCAACCAGTAGTCTTCCTGGTCCTTTATCCGGCCGCTGTCAAATAGTTGATTTTGCCATTGGGCGAAATCTTTATATTGAAAGGGCAGTGGTTCCAATGGAACTCCGGACTTATACAAATGCATGAAGTCTTCCGTAAGAATGGTATGCGAAGTTCCATCCGATACGATGTGATGGATATCCACCAGCCAGACATAATTGCCATCCGGCAACATGATTAACCCGGACCTCATCAACGGCGCTTTCGATAAATCAAAGGGACGAATGAAAGTATGAATAAAATGATGAATTTGTTTTTCTTCGCGTCTCTTCGCGTCCTTCGCGGCTAAATCAAAATATTCGATTTCAAATTCCACACTTTCATGAATCCGCTGGACGACTTCGTCATTTACCCGTTCGATGGAAGTTCTTAAACTTTCGTGTCGGGCGATTAATTGCTTAAATGTAAGCTCCAGTTTATCTTTCTTTATCCCCATTCCGAGGGGTAATACCATGGGCATATTGTAACCGATACTGTTCAAATCCAATTGTTGAAGAAAATATAATCGCTTCTGGGCGGACGATAATGGGTAGTACTGTTTTTTCTCCACCGGTTCTATGGCTTGAAAGGCCTCTTTTTTTAATCCCCGGATCAACCGTGCGATATCCCGTATGGTGGGAGTTCGGAATATTTCCATCAATTCGACTTTTACATTCAATTCTTTATGTATTTTGGACATCATGATGGTGGCTTTTAGCGAATGCCCGCCAAGCTGGAAAAAATTATCATCGATTCCTATCGATGTTTGCAATTGAGATGCATGTAATTTGTCTCTCTCAAGAATCTCGGTCCAAATTTTTACCAATTTCTTTTCGATCTCACCCCTCGGCGCAGTATAACTTTCAGCAATTTTCAACTTCGGTTTCGGCAACGCCCTCCGGTCGATTTTTCCATTAGGGGTTAAAGGTATTTTATCAAGCCGCATAAAATATGACGGGATCATATAATCCGGTAATTCCTTCGCTAGATAATCCCGAAATTCGGGTATCTCAAATTCCCCGGCTGAAACAAAATAGGCGCATAAATATTTATCATCCTGCGCTTCTTCACGTTCCAACACAACGGCTTCTTTTACGCCGCTTACACTTAATAAACGATGCTCTATTTCGGCCAATTCTACCCGGAAGCCGCGGATTTTTACCTGGTTGTCTATTCTGCCAATAAATTCGATATTGCCGTCAGGCAACCAGCGGGCTAAATCGCCGGTTTTGTATAAAATATAGGGCTCATAGGACCTATAGGACCTATTAAATTTAAATCGCTCCGCGGTTAATTCAGGTTGGTTGAGGTAGCCCCTGGCCAGGCCCACGCCGCTAATGCAGATTTCCCCCCGGACGCCGATGGGACATAGATGACCTGCGTCATCCAGGATGTAAACCCGGATATTTCGCCGGGGTTTCCCGATTAGCGATTGCTCACTGTCCGATGTACCGTCACAATGATAAGTAGTAGTTTCTACCGAAGCCTCGGCCGGGCCATAAGCATTGATAATCCTGCCGTGGTGATTTAAATGCCGCCGGCACTTTCTTACCAGGTCGATGGGAACGTATTCGCTGCCCAGGGACAGACAGGTTAAATCCGGCAGCTTTTCCTCCCGGTCAGCGGGATCGATTAGGGCCACTAATTCTTTCATCAACGCAGGGACTTCGTCAATGTTATTGATTCGATGGACCTTTAAATAGTCCAGGTAACGGGCCACATCCAGGCGCAATTCTTTAGTGATTACGTGCAAAACTCCACCCGATATCAGCGGGGGAAATATTTGCTGGATAGAGCCATCTGAAGCAAATGAATTGGACAACAACACCTGGTAACCGACACGGTGTTCAAATTCATCCATGGCCCAGGCGGTAAAATCGATAAAGGATTTATGATCGATCATCACTCCCTTGGGTCGACCGGTAGAGCCGGAAGTGTAGATGACATAGGCGAGATTTGAAGAATCGGAAACGAGGAAGCGAGGAAGCGAGGAAGCGAGGAAGTTAAAAACTTCTAAAGAATCTATAAAAATATTTTCAAGATTCTTCTTCTCTTCCGCTCTTCCGCTCTTCCGCTCTTCTGCTCTTCCTAACATTATCTTTGCTCCGCTGTCTTTTAACATGTAATCGATTCTTTCCCGTGGGTACTCTGGATCGATGGGCAAATACGCTCCACCCGCTTTTAATATTCCCAATAACCCCATGACCATTTCAATGGAGTGTTCCACCATAATTGCCACAATATTATCCGGCAGGACGCCTTTTTCTATTAATACCCCGGCTAATCGATTGGATTGCTCATTTAATTTATTGTAGGACAGAGTGATAGGGCAGATTTGAGAATCTGCCCCTACATTATTATCCGTGTTCATTCGTATTCGTCCGTGGCTAATAATCGCAACACGGTCCGGGGTTTTTAATGCCTGTTCAACAAATAATTGGTGGATGGTTTTATCTTTTGGATACTCGGCTTCGGTATTATTAAAGTCAAATAATATCTGCTTCTTTTCTTCTTCAGTTATGATTTCAAAATCGGAAATTCTCCCGGATTTATCGTCGCTTACCTGGTTCACAATATTTTTAAAATATGCGATAAACCGTTTGATGGTTTCTTCTCTAAACAATTTGATACTGTATTCAAACGTGAAAAACAGCTTACCTTCTTCTTCCACTCCCGATAATGTCAAATCGAATTTCACTGTTTTGATTTCGTATGGATAGGGCGAAAGTTTCAAACCGGGAATCTCTAGTTCTAGTGAACCGCCATGTTCCAGCGTAAACATAGTATCAAAAAGCGGGTTCCGGCTTACATCCCTTGTTACAGCCGCCTTTTCTACCAGGTCTTCATACTGGTACTCCTGGTTCTCGAAGGCTTTTAGTGTTTTCCCCTTTATTTCTTCCAGGAAATCGGTAAACTTCTTCTCACCAGACGGGTAATTTCTTAAGGCCAGCGTATTGACAAACATCCCGATGATCTTTTCCAGGTCTGCATGTCTGCGTCCTGCTACCGGCGTACCAATCACAATATCGTCCCGGCCGCTTAGCTTAGATAGAAGGACAGCATATAATGCCAACACTACTATATACGACGTCGCTGCCGTCTCCGACGCCAGCGCCTTTAAGGCGCCGGATGCTTCACTGTTTATCTCAAAATTTATAGTGTTTCCTTCAAAACCCTGGACAGCGGGTCTCGCATAATCGGTCGGCAGTTCCAATGCCGGAATTTCTCCTTCATACTCCTTTTCCCAGTATTCACCTTGTTCCAGAATTTTTTTACTTGTTTTCTCCTGGTTTTGCCATTCGGCGTAGTCTTTGTACTGGAGCTTTATTTCCGGCAACTCTTTTCCTGCGTAAAGGGTTGAAAAATCCTGCACCAGGACCTGGGTAGACAACTCATCCGATATGATGTGATGCATATCCACCAGGAATAAGTGTTTGTCTTCCGCTAATTTAACCAATCCCGTCCGCAGCAAAGGCGCCCTGGAAAAATCGAAAGGACGGACGAAATCCCTGATTATATCGGGCGACCACAGGGGGGCGCCCCTACTAATCCCTGATCCGCTTGATCCTCGACCCCTGACCCCTAATATTTCGATTTCAAATTCCACTTCCTTGTGCACCTTCTGAACCGGTTCGTCTTTAACTACCTCAAAGGATGTCCTGAGGCTCTCATGCCGCTGGATTAATTTTTTGAAAGTCGCTGCGAATTTTTCTTTATCCAGTGGACCTTCCAGGAATGTAATTATCGGTATATTGTAAACGCAGTTCTCCGTATCCAACTGCTGGAGTATATACAGGCGCTTTTGCGCGGAAGAAAGGGCGTAATATTCCTTCTTTTCGGCTTTTTTTATGGAAAGGTACTGCGTTTTATCCGACTCCTTTATATATTCCGCTATCCCACGGATGGTCTGTATTCTAAATATATCTTCCAACAATATCGTGACATTGGATGTCTTGTGTATCCTGGTGATCAATACGATGGCTTTCAGGGAATTACCACCCAGGTCGAAAAACCGCGTATCGATCCCGATTTTTTCTTCTTCTACGGATAGGACCTCTGCCCACATGTGAACCAGTCCTGTTTCCATTTCATCCCTGGGGGCGGCATAGGCGATTTCATGAAAGGTTTCCGGTTCCGGCAGCGCGTTACGATCGATTTTGCCGTTCGGGGTTAGGGGGAAACGGTCCATCTGCACATAGAACCAGGGGATCATATAATCCGGCAGTCTTTTTCCCAGGAAACGTCGCAGTTTTTCGGGTTCTATTGTTTTATCCGAAATAATATAGCCGCAAAGGTATTTATCGCTGCTTTCTTCTCCTTTTTCCACCACGATTGCTTGTTTGATATCTTGCTGTTCCAGCAGGCAGTGCTCTATTTCACCCAATTCGATCCGGTATCCCCTGATTTTGATCTGGTAATCCATCCTACCCAGGAACTCGACATTCCCGTCGGGTAACCACCGGGCGCGGTCGCCGGTTCTATAAAAACGGTCATTGGTCATTGGACATTGGTCATTGGGGAGATTTTGAGAAGCGACTAATGACGAATGACTAATGACAAACTTCTCTGCGGTTAATTCTTCCCTGTACAAATATCCCCTGGCAATACTTTTGCCACCGATGTAAAGTTCACCCGGCGCGCCCAATGGTAAAAGGGCGCCGTTGGGGTCCAGTATGTAAAATTTTACATTGGGCAGTGGTTTGCCTATGGGAACAATCCCGGATGAAGGGAGGTCTTCGCCGGGTAGGGGTTCGTAATAGCTGCTGTCGATAGTGGCTTCGGTGACGCCATAACTATTTACGATGCGCATTTGGCTTCCGAACCGCATGACCGCTTCTTTAAAGTCCCGGTACCGACACGTGTCAGACCCCAGGATCAGTAATTCCAGGGAATGAATGCCCGCCCGCAGGTTATTTTCGTATACATATCTCAAAAAGGGAAAAATATAAGAGGGGGTGGATTCGAAGAGGGTAATCCGGTGGGAACTAATTAATTTATACAGGGTATCCGGGTCTAAAACAGGGGCGGGGTTAATCACCATCTTGCCGCTGTTTAAAAAAGTCCTGGCCAGGTCGCCGGCAAAAACATCAAATGAAAAACTGGCCACCTGGAGTAAACAAACCTCTATCTCTTGTAACCGGTATTCTTTCCGCCAGGCCAGCGCCGCATTTACAAAATTGTCATGCTGTACCATGACTCCTTTGGGCCTGCCGGTGGAACCGGAGGTATAAATGACATAAACCCGGTCGGACGTGCGGTTGACCGGCGCGGGGTTCCCGGTTGCCTCATGGCTGATGGCGGCTTCATCTTCTATTGTAATGACCATACCCGGGAAATTGACCGACGCGGTTGCCTTAAGATGCTCCTGGGTTACTATTAATTGGGTTTGGCTGTCTTGCAGCATAAAATCGATGCGTTCCGCCGGGTAGGTGGGGTCCAACGGCAGGTAGGCACCCCCTGCTTTCATGACGGCAATGATCGCAATGATCATTCCCGGGGACCGTTCTGCCATAACGGCGGTAATAAAATCGGGTTTTACTCCCCTATTTCTTAATAACCCGGCCAGTTGGTTGGATTTTTCATTCAATCGGCGGTAGGTTATTTGTAGAGATGTTGCGCGCAGCGTCTCTACGGTTGAACCGAAACCGATAACGGCAATACGATCCGGTGTTCGTTCTATCTGTTCTTCAAATAACCCATGAATAGTTTTATCGCAAGGGTATTCTTCCTCCCTGCCGTTAAATTCCAACAGCAATCGTTCCTTCTCCTCCGCCGATAGGATATCGATGTCAGACAGAGGTATATCGAGGCTAGCAAGGGCCGCTTCCAGCAGCCGGTTGAAATGGCGGATAATTTGTTCTACCGTCTGGCGCAGATACAATAATGGATTATATTCTACGGCTACTTCCAGGCAGTCATCTACACGGTTGAAATCGAACAGCATATGAAACCGGATATCCGCGAAGTACTTTTTATAGTGGATATTTTGCAAAAATATCCCGGCATCGAAGAAAGGATATTCATTCTCCCGGGCTTGCATATTTAAATGCTTCGCCAGGAGATGGATGGGATAGTTTTGGTTGTCAACTGCATTATTAATAGTGTTACGTACCTCCGGCAGCAATTCTTTAAAAGTTTGAGTATCTTCGGCCCGGTTTCTCAGTACCAGGACCGTGTTGATAAAATCACTGTCCCTTTCCTGTTTATAAATGGGAGTACCGATGGTTATGTCATTGTTAGAGGTATATTTCCTTAATAACACAACCAGACCTGCCGCAAGTACCATATACAATTTAATATCGCTGTTCTTGCTTAATTTCCCCAATTGTAAAAAAAGTTCACCCCGGAACCTGGATATCGCTGTTTCCAAACGGTCGGTGGTTATATCTTCCGGGCTAAAATCGAAAGGGAAATTGCTTTTTTCCGTCAGACCGGTCAATTGTTCCAGCCAGTATTTTCTCTCACTTGTTTCCTGGTTGGCGATAACGGCTAACTTATCGGCGTTGGTTCTATTTTTCATATAAGACACTCTCCCTCTTCTATCATTAGGGCATGCTTCCGCATGAAAGGCAGCAGCAGGAAGATATACAATGTGATTCCATGGAAAATTTTGTATTCAGTGGGCTTTCAAAATATAAACATACCATAACTTCTAAATTTGTAAACGGGGAAAATCCTGAACTTATCCCGGTATAAAATAGATCTCCCCAGGCACGCAGAAAACAAAGAATAACGATTATTTCCCTTAAGTATTTCCCCCATTACTATTAAAACCGAAAAACTCATATGCAAGATTTTTTGAATGGAAATTATTCTATAAATAGAGCACCCATCATATTTTTTAAGGAGAAAAACTGCGGGAGTTCAGTTTTTCCCCGGTTTGAGACGTGGGGTCAATGGCATTCATGACAGGCAGGACAAATTCTTAACCGCGGGCAAGGCATACATACTTTTTCATTGTAACCTCCTTTTCCTCAGCCCTTAAATATCTTTCCTCACCCCTTAAAAAAGTCTCCTCACCCCTTTCCAGGGTGTGCTCACCTGTTCCCAGGGTATGCTCACCTGTTCCCAAACTGTGCTCACCTGTTTCCAAACTATGCTCACCTGTTCCCAAAGTGTGCTCACCTGTTCCCAGAGTGTGCTCACCTGTTTCCAAACTATGCTCACCTGTTCCCAAAGTGTGCTCACCTGTTTCCAGAGTGTGCTCACCTGTTTCCAGAGTGTGCTCACCTGTTTCCAGAGTGTGCTCACCTGTTTCCAAACTGTGCTCACCTGTTTCCAGAGTGTGCTCACCTCTTTCCAAAGTGTGCTCACCTGTTTCCAAAGTGTGCTCAGTGCGGCTACTAATTTGGTTTAGGTTTTCTATATCTAATTGTATCCTTTTCCCCCAGCCCTGGGCATTTTTCAGAGTTACCTCGATTTGTTCCTGTTTAGTAAATGTGTGTTTTGGATCGAGATTCAATGTTATTAAGGCTATCGGAGGGTTTTTTATTGTCCCTTTATTTTGAATAATTTTACCTGGTTTTTATTATTGCCGCTAATTTTTCTACATAGGGTCTTTCCCAGATGGAATCGTGATCTCCCGGGATTCTTATCACTGTGGCTTTGCTTTTGGTCATCCGGTTAAATCCTTCTTCAATTTTGAGATCGTGTTTGGTAGCTTCCGCCAAAACCGATAATAGGGGGGCTTTTATTATTTCCAGGGGTACGACATGAGCAATCAATATGTCCATGTATTTTTCCATGGTCTCTTTTCGTAATTTTGGGTCGTCGATCTCCCGGCCATCCTGTTTAAGCGTCCGTTGGTATTTGCCTGTTTGTACGGCTTTGGCAAACCTGCGATTATATGTTAATGCCAGGGCGATTTGTTTTAGAATACGGGGTAGTTTCTCCATGGTTCGCAGTATGCCTGCGGAAACCGGGGTTATAAAGGCGCGGGAATCGAACAATATGAGCTTTTCTACGGCGTGGCCCATTTGTTCCAACCGCCTGGCGATTTCATAGCCGACAAGGCTGCCGACGCAGTACCCGCCAATGATATAGGGGCCGCTGCCCTGGACTGCCAGGATTTCTTCGAGGTAGCGATCGATCATTTGCCGGGGACCTTCCGCCATTTGCGTCCCGGGACCGACCCCCAGGGCCTGGAGCCCGTAAACGTTGTACTCCCGCTCCAGTAATGATGCGCATTCTTTATACTGGTATACCATGCCGTGCTGGGGATGTACGATAAATATGTTCTTTTTGCTATGCCCGTTATTGAGTTTTTCTATGCATTTTAATTTGCCGATTAAGGGAATTTCCTCTTTGTTTTTTTCTTCAAGGAGCTGCGCCAGCTTCTCAAGGGTGGGGGCGGTAATGATATCGATTAAAGAGACGTTAATACGGTTTTTTTTTAGCGCGGCGGCAACGGTTATGGCGGTTAAGGAATTGCCCCCCAATTGGAAAAAATCGTCATGTATACTGACTTTATCTAATTTTAGCAGCCCTTGCCATATTTTTTCGATTGTTTTTTCCATTTCAGTGGTGGGGGGCGCATACCGGATATTTGAATCGAGTACCTCGCCCATTTTTTCCAGGGCCTTTCTATCGATCTTGCCATTGGGGGTTAACGGGATTTGTTCTATTTTGACGAAATGGGCCGGGATCATGTAATCGGGGAGACTGCCGGATAGATAATCTCTCAACTGATCGGCTTCCGGGGTGTTTTCGGAGACGCCTGCGGCGTCTGCGGTGCCTGTATCCGTGGTATCCGGGCCGGTGATATAGGCATAGAGTTCTTTTTCTATTCCTTCTTTTTCACGCACCTGGCGCACCACGATAACGGCTTCGTTGACCTGGGGATGTTTTTTTAGCCGGTCCTCGATTTCTTCTAATTCGATGCGGTTGCCCCTGATTTTTACCTGGTGGTCTATCCTGCCCAGGCAGTGGACTGTACCGTCAGCGGTGAAATATCCTATATCGCCGGTTCGATATAGGGCGGCATAATCGGGATCGTTGATCTGATTAAGAAATGGGTTGGGGATAAACGAAGCGGCGGTTTTCCTGGGGTCCTTCCAGTACCCTTTGCCTACGCCGATACCGGCCACACATATCTCCCCTCGCACGCCCACGGGGCACAGGGATAAATTCCCGTCCAATATATAGATTTGTAAATTTTGGAGGGGTTTTCCGATGGGGATAGTGGAGATGTTGGACTGCATTTCCGTGGGGATGGCTTCAACGATATAATGGGTGATATCATCGGAGGCTTCGGTGGGTCCGTAGGCGTTGACAAGTTTTATCCCGTGGTAATGGGAGCGCCACTTTCTAACCAGCGGGGGCGACAGGGGCTCCCCGGTGGGAATCATCCACTTTAAATGGGGGAGGGCCTTATCGCTTTCGGCGCCCCCCGCCACTACATCGAGAAAGACGGTCATTAATGACGGTACGGTTTCCAGGACGGTCACCTTTCCCGCCCGGAGAGTTTTTATGAATTCCAGGGGTTCCAGTACGATTTCTTTATCGATTATATATGTCATTCCTCCTACTAATAGGGCGGCCAGGAATTGCCATACGGAGATGTCGAAACCGGCCGGGGCGGTTTGGGCGATAATGTCTTCCCGGGTTATGGCCAAATCGTTTATTTTGGCGTATAAATGGTTGATCATGCCCAGTTGATGTATTAATACTCCCTTGGGTTGACCGGTGCTGCCGGATGTATATATGACATAAGCGAGATCATCCGGGGTCGCCGGCGCCGGCGCCGGCGCACTTTTAAAATCATATTTATTTAAATGATTTAATCCATCCTGGTACTTATGCTTCTTCTTTTCCACGGCCCGACCGGCGCCTACGGTTTTGTCGATGGTTAGTATTGCATCATAGCGGAATTTTGTCAGCTCGTTTTCGATGGTATAAATTTTGTTCGAGAATTCCACCTTCTTGATGGCCGGGATATCGGCGGTTAAATCTTCAAAGAATTCACGAGAGACAAATAGTTCCATGGACCAATCGACTTTTGTCCGGTAATTTTTTCCTTTATTGGTCTGTTTGAAATCGACCATTTCCCGGGTAAGGTCTTGCTTTAAGTCCTGGTCCATGACGTCGCCGATATACAGGATGGCTTTTTCCGCTGCTAAATCCATGATTTTTTCCAGGACGCAGCGCAGGTAGTTATGCCCCTGGAAGGATTGAACGACGCTGTTGATAATGACCAGGTCGAAATTTTTCCGGTTTATTTTATGGATTTCATGTGCGGGGAGACATTCCAGTACAATTTGGTTGTATTTTCCTTCCCGGACCCGTTGTTTATTTTTTTCAATTGTGGCGCGGGACAAATCCACGCCATAATATAATCCGACCCTGGGGGCAATTCGATACATGGTGAGACCGGAGGCGCAGCCGATCTCCAACACGCGCATATCTTTATGCAAGAAAGGCGTCAACTTTTGTAAGGTATTGTCGCCGTATTCCGCCATTTCCTCCCTGGTAAAGGGTTCGCCGGTATATCCGGCGAGCCAGCCGCCTTCGGTGATTTCATCCGTCGCCGTCTCGCCGACATAATTCCAGAGTTCTTCCGCGCTCTTTAGATCGATCTCCTCATCTTTATCGATCAAATAGCGGTTTTCACCATCGCTAATTAGGAAGGTATGGAAAGTAGGGCACTCCCACTGCAGCCGGTTCATGTTGTCCTGATATTTTTCTTCTGAAATTACCACGCTGATTTCTGCGTCATGGATTATTTTTTTTATGCGCTCAACGGGTAAGAACGGCTCGATAGGAATATAGGCGGCCCCGGCTTTCATGATGCCCAGGATGGCGATCAGGAAGTGAATAGACCGGGTCATGCATATTCCCACCCGATCATTGGGGCGAATGTTTTTATCGCAATACAGGTAATTGGCTAATCGATCGGCTTTTTTATGCAGTTCTTCATAAGAGATGAACTGATTTTTATACCGGGCCGCGGTGCTGTACGGGGTTTTTTCTACCTGCTCTTCAAATAGCCCGGGAAAGCATTTATCTCTTGCTAATTCTTTTTTGGTATCGTTGAATTGGAAAAGGATGCGGCGTTTTTCGGATTCATCCATCATTGGGATATCGTATAAACGAAGCCCGGGTTTTTCAATGACTTCCCTGAGGATATTTAAGAAATGTTTCGCCAGGGTTTCGATGGCGCTTGTCTTAAATAATTTTGTATAATATTGAAAGCGTAAACCGAGCCTGTTCTTTTCCTCGAAAACGTCAAAGGAAAGGTCAAATTTGGCTGCGTAATTTTTATAATGGTAAGGGACGCCGGTAATGCCTTCCAAATCTATCTGGGCTTCTTCAACAACCTGGCAGGCGAATTGGGTATCGAAGAGGGGGTTTCGCGAGGCGTCCCGTTCCGGCTGCAATCGATCGACCAGTTCTTCGAATTGATAGTCCCGGTTTTCAAATGCGCTGATTCCGGTTTGTTTTACTTCGTTTAAGAACTGGCTAAAGCTTTTATTTCCCCCGGGGTAAAGGCGTAGGGCCAGTTCATTGACGAACATGCCGATAATGGGTTCCAGGTCGACGTGGGGCCGGTCGGTAATATCGCACCCGATAATGATATCCTCTTGCGCGGTGTATTTGAATAATAGGGCGCTGTACACGGTCAATAGGCAGATAAAGGTGGAGACGTTGTTTTCCAGGCAAAACCGTTTGAAGGCGGCAAAGGTTTCGCCGCTGAGTTCAAAATGGTAATTATCGCCTTCAAAGCTGAAGACGGCGGGCCGCGGATAATCGGCCGGGAGCTCCAATTTGGGGATGGCGGCGGTCTCTGAATAGATATCCAGCCAATATTTTTTTTGTTTTTCGATGCCCCCGGAGCTGAATAAATTGTTTTGCCAACCGGTAAAATCTTTATATTGGACGTTGAGGGGTGGTTGTTTTTTATTGTGATACAGCAACCCGAAATCGGCGAACAATAGGCTCATGGATGCGCCGTCGCCGATGATATGGTGCATTTCCAGCATCAACAAGAACTTCCCTTCCGGCAGCAGGGCGGTTCCGACCCGCAGTAACGGCGGCCGGGACAAATCGAACCGGCGGCTGAAATCTTTCGCGATTTCTTCGATCCCCCCGGTTTTGTATGGGTGCTCTTCGATTTCAAACGGGACGTGGGGATGTACCCGCTGAACCGGTTCATTGTCTACGAACCGGAATGATGTCCGCAGCGCTTCATGGCGATGGATCACGGCCCGCATCGTGGAGGCCAATCTTTCTTTATCCGGTTCTTTATCGAGAATAACCGCCAGCGGCATGTTGTAAGTTCCACCGATGTTATCCAGTTGTTCTAAAAAGAATAGCCGCTTTTGGGCGGAGGATAAGGGGTAATATTCTTTCTTTTCAACGGGTTCAACGGCTGAGAAAGCGGTTTGTTCGGCTGCCGCCACCAGGCGGGATAATTCTCGAATGGTGGGGTTTTCGAATAGGTCTGTTAGTTGCAATTCTACTTTCAAACTCCGGTGTATCCTGGCGATAATGGACATGATCAGTAATGAATGGCCGCCCAGTTCTATAAAGTTATCGGTAATGCCGATTTTGTCTATTTTTAAAACTTCTTGCCAGATGGCCGCGACTTTTTCTTCGATTTCATTGGCCGGGGCTTCATAGGCGGACCCGGGGTTTAACGCTTTCCCAGGTTCCGGCAACCGGCGGCGATCGATTTTTCCCGATGAAGTGAGCGGCATCTTTTCCAGGAATATGAAGTACCGCGGGACCATGTAATCGGGTAATTCCGCAAATAAATATTCTCGCATATCTTCCGACGAAACGGCCTGGTTGGAAACGATATAGGCGCATAAATAGACGTCGGTGTTTTCATCCGTCCCGGCGCCGACAATGGCCTCGTTGACTGCGTAATGTTGACGCAGGGCGGTTTCGATTTCCCCCAGTTCGATACGGAAGCCCCTTATTTTGACCTGGAAATCTTTACGTCCTATCGATTTTATGGTTCCTTGCGCGGTAAAAAGCCCCAGGTCGCCGGTGTGGTAAAGACGTCCCTTTTGGTCATCAAAAAGAAATACTTGATCGCTTTGTTCTTTATCCTGCCAATATCCCGGCGCCACATAATCACAGGCCACGACGATTTCGCCCCCGCACATTTCCCCGACCATATCTCCATCTTCATCGATGAGATATATTTGTGTCTCATCCAGCGGTTCCCCAAGGGAAACATCGTCAAATGTGTTTTGCGGTCCGATGCTGCAAAGACTGGAAACGGTGGATTCGGTTTGCCCGTAGATATTGGTAAGGTAAGCGCCGGGAAAATAGGTTTTATATAATTCCACGTCATGGGCCCTTAAGGGTTCTCCCCCTAACAGTACCCGGCGGACATGGGGAAAATGACTGCCGGCCGTCAAGGCGCCGGTAAAATACCGGAATAGCGTCGGGGTGGAGTGCCAGATGGTTATATTTTCGTTAGCCAGGAGCGCGGCTAATGCTTCGACGTCGACGTTTTCTTTCATGGAATAGGGGTATAGACATGCCCCGCTCAGCAGCGCGGAGTATATGTCGGGTATGGCGCCGTCATGGGTGAAAGCGGTAAATAGGCTCACCCGGTCGTTTTCGGTTACGGAAACCTTTTCAATCCAATTGCGGGAGTAATACAATACATTGCGGTGGGTTTGAAATACGCCTTTGGGTTTCCCGGTGGAACCGGAGGTATAGAGGATATAAGCGGTTCTATCCGCGGAAGCTTCCCGCGGGATAGCCGGGCCGGGGGTTGTCTCCCCGGTGTTTTCGATGTTTAAGACGTGGATTTTCGTTTCGGCGTGGTGGGATAATTCCAGGGCCAGCGGTAAATTGGGGCTGTCGGTAAGAATTAAAAGGGCCCCTGAATTTTCCAGGATATAGAGCAATCGTTTACCGGGGTAAGATGCGTCCAGGGGGACATAGGCTTTACCGGCCTTCAAGGCGCCGAGGAGTCCCACGATCATATCGCTGCCGTAATCGAAAAGCAACGCCACTTGCTGGGTTTCTTTTCGTTCTTTATCTATTTCGGCGATGGCATGGGCGACCCTGTCGGCATCGCGATTTAGTTCTGCATAGGTAAGGGATTTATTGTTCGTTTTTATGGCGGTTTTCGTGGGAAAGCGCCCGACTATTCCTGTAAATTTTTCTATGATCATATAATTCTCCCGGATTTATTCATCTACTTCAAAGACGGCGCTTATTTCGGCCCCCTGGGCGGCGTTCACTACCTTCCTGGCATTTCCCGAGGGTAGGGCGCGAACCATGGCTGCCCCGTATTGGGGGCCCAATAGCCAAATTCCCCAGACTGTATCATGGAAAGCGCAGCCGTCTTCCCCTGAACGGTATAAAAACCGTGGGACTTCCACCAATTGCTGCACCAGGAAGGTTCTTTTCCGGAGGGCGGTATTAACGACGTATTCCCACTCTTTGCGGAATATTGCCTGACCGATACAGACTTGCTGTCCGCCCAACCCCAGGGATGGTTTTATGACCAATTTATCTTTATTGGCGATGAGAAAATTCTCCATGTTTATTTTTTCGCCTTTATAAAGGGTTTCGCCGGGGATTATTTTGCGGGTCCAGGGGATGTATTTTTTTATGGTTTCTTTTTCTTCATCGGTAAACAGGTTGGAGTCTTCATGTTCCGACAGCAGCGCCAGGTTTAATTTATTGGAAAGCAAACCCGTCATGGGGCCGTTCAGTAAACGGATGTTCCCGTGGGTGAAGGCCCTCATTACTCCCGGGGGCATAATGCCGTGGTATAATTCGATTAAGCCGTGAATTCGACGCCCCTTAAAATAGACTTTATTATCGCTGTATTCCAGGTCTGGGAAATCACACATAAATAGATGACCCGTTAAGCCGCCGCGGGATAATTTTCCCGGGTATAATTGCTGTAAGTTTTCCAGGAAAGGATTTTTTTCCTGCGGGTTTTCAATGTAACCTTCTATGGCCATGGCCACGTTTAGTTCCGGGTTCCCGTCATTCCCGACATTACCGGGCAGCGCGGCCAGGGGCGCCGCCAACCGGATCATATGATCCAGGAACAAGCCCGGGTAATTTTCATTGTTTATTTTGACCCGGTATTCCTTTAAAAATTTATCTATAACCGGTGTATTTAAATAAAGCGCCTCCCACACGGGGTATTGCCAACCGATAGTATAGGCGGAAACATTGAGCTCCAGGCATTTTATCCCGGATGTTGAAAAACTGAAATCCACTCTGCCCACCACGTTGGCCAGGTGGGCGTCGGTAATTCCTTCCAATTGGACATTTACAACCGCCGCCGGTTGTTCAAAATATGCGCCTATCTGTTCCGGGTCGTTATGGAATAAGCGGGCGGGTATACTTTTGACAAGAGCGAATACTTTTACGCCCATTTCCAGGAATAGCGCTTTCGTTTGCGGGTTTATAAAGGTAGGCCAGGCCTGCAATTTATACGAATCGCCCGTTGATTTCATATCCTTGAAATGAATGCTTTTAAGGCTTTCAGGGTTCTTTTTTACGAATTCGAGGAAATCGATATTCACTTGTGATAATTTTCTCAGGGTAGTTTCCAATTCGGTTGTTATTTCCATTTTGATTTTACTCCTTTTTCTTTGCTAAGTCCTTTATTTTTTCCGCTGGGGATACGGAGATGCTTTCCAGGATTTTCGTATAAATCCGCATGATCTTTTCAATGGTTTCGGGTCGAAATAATTCCCGGAAATAATGGCATTCGATCTGTATCCCGTTTTTGTATTGGGTAATATAACAGTGTATGGGAAATTTGGTTTCCTGGATATCTTCGATGTGATAACTTTCGAAATGTTCAATCCGTTCTTCGGAGCTGGAGCCGATATTCAGCATATTGAAAAAAGCCGTGATTTCCGGGTATTTGATTTTCAAGTCCCCGAAAATGATTTCCAGTGGGTAACTTTGATATTCAAGTACATTTAACGCATCGGCCTGGAATCGCCCCAGGAATTCGTTAAAGGTTTCTTTTTTATTTACCTGACCCTGCAAAACCAGGGTATTGACAAATAGTCCGATGGTATTTTGCAGGCCCCAGTGCTGCCTGGCCGCCGCCGGTATACCCACCAGGATATTTTCCCGGTAGGTAATCTGCGCCAGGAATATATTAAAGGCCGCCAGGAGTACGATAAAAAGGCTGCCTTTCTGTTCCCCGGCAAGAAGGCGTAACCGTTCGGCGATATCTTCTGCAATTAAAAAGCAATAGGCTGAACTCTTTTTTGTGTTTAACGGTTTGACAGAGAAATCATACGGTAATTCCAGCGCCGGGGTGGAGTCGTTTAAATAATTTTTCCAGAATTCTTTGGCCTGTCCCATTTTTTCTTCATCGTCCAGCAGCCGGTTTTGCCAGGCGGCATAATCTTTGTATTGAATTTTTAAGGGGTCCGGATCATATTTTATTCCCTGCTTATACGCTTCGTAGACCTGGAAAAATTCTTTTTTTAATACTTCCAGCGACCAGCCATCCGACACGATATGGTGTATATTGAATATCAAATCATATTCCGCCCCGGCGCATTTTATCAGCCTGGCCCGAAAGAGGGGCCCCTTTTCCAGGTTGAAAATATAAGACGTTTCTTCCTTTATTATCCGGCGGCGTTGACCATCCCGTTCCGCTTGATCCAATTGCGACAAATCCTGCACCGCGAAATCTAATTTCGAAAGCGCGGCATCCGGTGTTTCAATAACCTGGACCGGTTCTCCGTTTAACTCTTTGAAATAGGTTCTCAGGCTTTCATGCCTGCCGGTTAAATATTCCAGCGCTTCCCGGATAACTTCTTCATTGACGCTTTCATAAAATGTCGATACGGCCGGCATATTATAAGCCGCGTCCCGGGGATTGCCGCGGTTAATGTACCACATCCGTTTCTGGGCATACGACATTTCATAATAGGGTTGTTCCGGCAGCGTTTCGATCTCTTCAATGCCGCTGCTTTTACTGTTTTGTATGATAACGGCCAATTCCGCGGCGGTGGGAAACTGGAATAACGTCTGCATGGCAATCTTCACGCCGAGGTTTTTTTGAATTTTGTTTACCATGCCGATGGCTTTAAGCGAATGCCCCCCCAACCGGAAGAAATTATCAGCGATTCCTATGGGGGTTTCTATTCCTAATATCTCCGCCCATATTTTCACCAATACCTTTTCGATGTGGTTTCGGGGGGCAGTGTAGGATATTTCTTCTTTTTTCATATCCGGTTCAGGCAAACCGCGGCGGTCTAATTTTCCACTGGGGGTTAGGGGGATTTTATCGATGGGCGTAAAATAGGTTGGGATCATGTAGTGGGGCAACCCGCCGGCCAGGGTATTTCGTAAAGCCGGTATATCCAGGTTCATTTCTTTGTTTGCTACCACATAGGCGCAGAGATATTTTTCTCCGGTGGCATCCTGTTTTACGACAACGGCCGCATCTTTTATGTACTGGATTTGTTTTAGCCGACTTTCGATTTCCCCGGGTTCCACGCGAATTCCCCGTATTTTCACCTGGTGATCGATGCGGCCTAAAAATTCGATATTGCCATCTCCAAGCCGCCGGGCCAGGTCGCCGGTTTTGTAGAAAATATAGGTCTTATAGGACCTATAAGACCTATAAAACTTCTCCGAGGTTAATTCCGGGTTGTTCAGGTATCCCCGGCCGACCTGTACTCCCCCCGCATATAATTCCCCGGCCACCCCGATGGGCAGTAACCGTTTGCCCTTATCCAATATATAGATACCGGTGTTCATGACGGGTTTGCCTATTGTGGGAAATTGGGGGATAACTTCGCCGGGGCTCATGGTTAAGGCGCTTATTACGTGGGTTTCCGATGGTCCATAATGATTGTGCAAATTGATACGATTCTTTTGCAGGTATTCCCGGAACCGGTCATCCACCACCAACTGTTCCCCCGCGGTCACGATATGCTCAATATTGCCGGCAGGAAGATTGGCGTCGTCGCTGCTGCTGCTAAAAATCATTTTCAGGAATGACATGGGGAAAAATAATGTCTTAATTTTATTTTTAACGATCAACCGGAACAACTCCGGGATACTGTTCCGCGTATCTTCATCGATTAGATACAGCTCTCCACCGGCCAGTAACGTTGAGAATATTTCTTGAAAAGAGACATCGAAACTCATGGTGGTAAATTGCAGTACTTTACTGAAATCGATGCCGGTAAATTTATATTGAAATTCAATTAGATTAACAAGATTGGTATGCTCCAGCATAACGCCTTTGGGTTTCCCCGTGGACCCGGAAGTGTAGATGAGATAACAGAGATTTGAAGAATTAAAATTCGAAGCACGAATATCGAAATCCGAAACAAATTCAAAATTCAAATTCTCTAAATTCAAAACAAGGGTAGGCCCTGGGCAGCGGTTTTTGTTTTTGTTTGGGGCATTTATTTTTTGGTCATTTGAATTTGTTTCGAATTTCGGATTTCGAATTTCGGATTTAGTTATTAAAATCCTTGCATTACTATCTTTCAACATATAATCGATCCGTTCCTGGGGAAAGTTCGGGTCAATGGGCAAATACGCCCCTCCGGCTTTCATGATGCCCAGCATGGCGATAACCAATTCAAAAGAACGTTTTACCATCAAACCCACGATGCTGTCGCCGCCGACGCCGTTGTTGCGCAATAAATGCGCCAATTCGTCCGCTTTTCGATTTACTTCCCCGTAAGTCAACCGCCCATCCCTAAAAACCAACGCCACTTTATCTCTATTTACCGGCGCCACTTTTTCAAACATTCCATGTATCGTCTCACTGACATCCACATACTCTTCCACCCCGTTGGCTATTTCCAGGATTTTCGCTTTCTCTTCATCCCCCATCATTTCGATATCGACCAGCCTCATGCCCGGGTTCCCGATAATGGAATTGATTATATTTTTAAAATAAACGCAGAAACCCCGGGCTGTTTCCTCTTTAAACAACCTGGCGGCGTACTCCAGGCTAAAGGATAACTTGCCGTCTTTTTCCATGCCGTCCAGGGTTAAATCGAATTTGGCCGCCTTATTTTCAAATTCATAAGGCTTCAAAATTAAGCCGGGGATTTCAATTTGGGGGGTGTCTGTATTCTGAAACACAAACATAACGTCGAATAACGGGTTTCGAGATGTATCCCTGTCTTTCACCACCCGGTCCACCAACTCCTCAAAGGGATAATCCTGGTTCTGAAATGCCTCTAACGTTCTTTCTTTTAGTCCCGTTAAAAAATCAGCGAACGCTCTCCCGGGGGCAGGGAAATTTCTTAAAGCCAATGTATTGACAAACATACCCACGATATCCTGGTACTCCACATGCCTTCTACCTGCCACCGGCGTTCCCATGATGATATCATCCTCGCCCCCCAGCTTTGAAAGCCATGTATTGCAAACCGCCAGCAACAGCATGTAAAGGGTTACCCCTTGCTTCAGCGCCAGCGCTTTTAATGATGACGTCTCCGCCGCGGTCAGTTCAAAAAACACATGGTTTCCTTCAAAACTCTGCGCCAGGGGCCTGGTATAATCCACCGGCAGATTCAAAACCGGTATCTCTTCCGCAAACTGCCCAAGCCAGTATTTTTCCTGCGTAATTAATGATTCCCTGCCCTGGGCGTAATCTTTATAATGAACCTTTAAAGGAGGCAACTCTTTCCCTTCGTAAAGGGCCATAAACTCTTTAATCAAAATCCCCATGGACGTACCGTCGGAGATGATGTGATGCATGTCCACCAGTAAAAGAGTCTCTTCTTCCGCTATTTCCAGTAATTCTACACGCAGTAACGGCGCCCTGGATAAATCAAAAGGACGAATAAACTTTTTTATAAATGCCTCTGGCGGCTCTCCGAGGGGTCGCTTTTTGAAAAAAGCTCCGCAAAAACTTTTGTTTTGAATTCTTTGCACCGGTTCTTCACTAATAATAATAAATGAGGTCCGTAAACTCTCGTGCCTCTCTATCAATTTATTAAAAATTTCTTGTAATTTATCACTATCCAAACGGCCCGCCAATGTCATTACCGACGTTATATTATAAACCGTACTCTCCAACTCCATCTGCTGTAAAAAATACAACCTCTTCTGCGCGGAAGATAATTCATAATATTCCTTCTTTTCTACCGGGACAATGCCAACATACTGCTCTCCAACGGCATTTTGAATATACCCGGCAAGACCCCTGACGGTAGGACTTATAAATATCTCCAACAACGGCACTTTTACATTCAATACTTTATGAATCTTCGATACCAATACCGTCGCTTTTAATGAATGCCCCCCCAACTGGAAAAAATTATCATCGATCCCTATAGCCGTTTGCGACAGGTCACCGCCTAAAATCTCCGCCCATAACTCCACCAATTTCTTTTCAATCTCATTCCGCGGCGCTGTATAAATTTCCCCAACTTTCAATCCCGGTTTCGGTAACGCCCCCCGGTCCAATTTCCCATTGGGAGTCAAAGGGATCGTCTCTATCTGCACAAAGTAGGGCGGGATCATGTAATCCGGCAACTCCTTCGCCAGGTATTCCCGTAACTCAGACTTAACCACTTCACTGTCGGAAATAATATATGCGCATAAATACTTATCGCCTTTCTCTTCCTCACGCGCCAATACCAAAGCATCTTTTACCAGCGGATGATTGGCTAACCGGCTCTCGATCTCTCCCAGCTCAATACGAAACCCCCGGATTTTTACCTGGTGGTCCTGCCGTCCTAAAAATTGTATATTCCCATCGTCAAGCCACCGCGCCATATCCCCGGTTTTGTATATTTTCTCACCCGGACAAAAAGGATCGGCAATGAACTTCACGGCTGTCAGCACCGGGTCATTCTTGTATTCCGTGGCCAGGCACTCTCCCCCGATATACAGGTCGCCCCCCGTCCTTATGGGACAGGGCCGCAAACTTTTGTCCAGTATATAATACTTTGCATTCTGTATGGGTTTTCCATAGGGAATACTGGGCCACGACGGGTCCACATCCCCAATGGGATAATAATTAGACCAGATGGTGGCTTCCGTCGCCCCACCCAGGGCTATCACCCCTACTCCCTTAAACGTATCCCGCAATGCGTCCGGCATACTCACCGGTATCCAATCGCCGCTTAAAAAAACCAACCTCAAGGCGGTTATTTTCCCCGCTTCCCTTACCTCGCTAAAGAAAGGTACTAACTGCTGCAGCGCCGCCGGCGCCGAATCCCAGAAGGTGATCCCTTCTTTTACCATGATCTCCAATAACCGCGTCGGCTCTTTCATGTCTTCCACTATTGCCGTCCGAATCGATCCGCCGGAAGCCAATATGCCGAAAATGTCATACACCGACAAATCGAATCCCAACGAAGCGACAAATAACAATTTATCATTGACGCCGACATCAAACGTCCTGTTGACCCACTGGATGACATTTACCACCGTCCGGTGCGTTTCGACGACGCCCTTGGGCGTCCCGGTAGAACCCGACGTATAAATCACATAGGCAATATCCCCGGAACCGGACGCTGGCGCCGGGTTATCCACCGGGTTATCTTTTAATTCTTCCAGGCAAATGTTGTGATTTAAACATTCCAGGGATGCGGCCATCACTTCTAATCGCGCCCGATTTGGATTATCAGCGACGACGCATTTTGTTTTCAGCGAGGTCAATATTTTTTCGATTCTCAAATCCGGTAAATAGGATTCCAACGGCGCATAGGCCCCCCCTGCTTTTAAAATACCCATTACCGCCGGCGTCATTTCCAGGCGCCGGTCCATTACGACGCCCACATAATCGCCGGCGCCGATCCCCTTTTTTCGCAGATCATGCGCCAACCGGTTGCTCAACTCATTTAATCGGCGGTAGGTCAGAAAAATAAGTCGGACGGGTTGGACAGGTTGGACAGGTCCGACAGAAGGGCAGACCATTGCAGTCCTGTCGGGCGTTTTTTCGACCTGTTCTTCAAATAATTGCTGAATCGTTTTATCCCGGTCATACTCTCTTTCAGTATCATTAAAATCAAATAGTATTCGATGCTTTTCTTCGGCGGTTAATATCTCCAGTTCGAAGATTTTCCGGTTTCGGTTCTCAATGATGCTGTTTACAATATTCTTAAAATAGACGATAAACCCTTCGATGGTTTCCCGCTTAAATAATTTTGTACTGTATTCAAATGTTAAGTATAATTTGCCTTCTTCTTCCACAACCAATAATGTCAGATCAAATTTGGAGGTCTTGTTTTCGTATTCATAAGGCGACAATTTCAAACCCGGTATCTCTATTTTTTGAATACCGGTATTCTGCAGCGCAAATACCGTATCAAACAACGGGTTACGACTTATGTCCCGTTTAACCGCCACTTTCTCCACCAGGTCTTCATACTGGTACTCCTGGTTCTCAAAAGCCTTTAACGTTCTCTCCTTAACTTCCCGCAGGAAATCCACATATTTTTTCTCACCCTCGGGATAATTCCTCAATGCCAGGGTGTTGACAAACATCCCGATAATCTTTTCCAGGTCTGTATGCCTGCGCCCCGCCACAGGAGAACCGACGACAAGGTCTTCCCGGTTGCTCAACCTGGCTAGAAAAATAGTATATACCGTCAGCAGCGTCATATACAACGTCGCCCCCGCCTCCAATGCCAACGCATTTAAAGCCCCACATGTTTCACTGTCGATTTCGAAATCGATGCTGTTTCCTTCAAAACCCTGGGCCGCGGCCCTTACATAATCCGTCGGCAGTTCCAGTACCGGGATTTCCCCCGCAAACTCCTTTTGCCAATATTCACCTTGTGCCGGGATTTTTTTACGGTTTTGCCATTCGGCATAGTCCTTGTACTGTACCCCTATTCCCGGCAATTCCATCCCCGTGTAAAGGGCCGAAAAATCCCGCAGCAAAACCTGCGTAGACAACCCATCCGATATAATGTGATGCATGTCCACCATCAACAAGTGCTTCTCTTCTTCTATTTTTACCAATCCCACACGCAGCAGCGGCGCTTGAGATAAATCAAAAGGACGGATAAATGCCTCCGGCGGCTCTCCGAGGGGTCGCTTTTGAAAAAGCTCCGCAAAACTTTTGTTATGTATTCTCTGTACCGGTTCTTCCCGGACCAATTCAATGGAGGTTCTTAAACTCTCATGCCGCTGGATGAGTTTTTGAGTGGATTGTTCCAATTTGTCTTTATCTACCATTCCTTCCAATACCATGATTGAAGGGAGGTTATAAGCTGTACCGTCTTTGTCCATCTGCTGCAAAAAATACAACCGCCTCTGCGCCGACGACAACGCATAATATTCCTTCTTCTCCGCCAATTCTACTTGCTCATATTTCCACGGCGCCGCATCTTTTAAATATCCTGCCAATTCCCTGATCCTGGGATGTTTAAATATTTCCGACAGGGGGATTTTTACTTCAAATACTTTATGTATCTTCGCTGCCAATATAATGGCTTTTAATGAATGCCCCCCCAATTGGAAAAAATTATCGGATACCCCAATGGCCGAATCCGATATATCCAATATATCCGCCCAGATAGCCGCTAATTTCCTTTCAAGCTCATTGCACGGCGCGGCATAATTTTCGCCGGCACTCAACCCCGGTGCACGTAACGCACCCCGGTCTACCTTGCCACTGACCGTTAACGGCATCTTCTCCACCTGTACAAAATAAGCAGGCATCATATAATCCGGTAAGTCCTTCGCCAGGTACTCCCGCAATTCCGGGACCCCAATCTCTCTATCGGATACGATATACGCGCAGATATACTTATCCCGGCCCTCTTCTTCCCGCACCAACACAACCGCTTGCTTTACCCCCGGAACATTCAATAACCGGCTCTCGATCTCCCCGGGCTCCACCCGAAACCCCCTGATTTTTACTTGATGATCGATTCTTCCTAAAAATTCAATGTTACCATCCGGCAAAAATCGCGCCAGGTCGCCGGTTTTGTACTTAATATAGGTCTTATAGGACCTATAGGACCTATAAAACTTCTCTGAGGTTAACTCGGGGCGATTTAAATAACCTCTTCCAACCTGCACTCCTCCTATCAAGAGCTCTCCCGCCGCACCGGGCGGCAACAAATGCCCCCATTTATCCACGATATAGATACTCGTATTCTGCAGCGGTTTGCCGATCGTTGGAAATTCAGCGATATCTCCCCCCGGGTCGATGGTCAATGTCGTAACCACATGCGTCTCCGACGGCCCGTAATGATTGTGCAGGTAAACCTGCCCCTCTCTTAAAAAATTTTTAAAATGAATACCGATGACCACCTGCTCTCCCGCTGTCTGAATATGACGGATACTCCGGGGAAACCGCTTGATATATTCCTCTTCCTTAAAAATTACTTTCAAAAAGGAAATCGGTAAAAATACCGTCTTTATTCCATTTCTTTCGATTAACCGGAATAACTCCGGCACATCGGTGCGGGTATCTTTATCCACCAGGAAAAGCCGCCCACCGGATAAAAACGCTGAAAATATCTCATGAAACGAGGCGTCGAAACTTATCGTAGAAAATTGTAAAATCCGGCTGCAATCGATGTCGGTATATTTAAATTGAAACTTGAATAGATTGACTAAATTGCGGTGCTCCACCATCACTCCCTTGGGCATCCCGGTGGAACCGGAGGTGTAAATCAAATAAAGCAAATCATCGGGCCGGTTCATATAGGGCGGATTCGCCGCGGGGTATCGGTTTAAACGCCCCATGATGTCATCCAACAATACAATCTCCCTGCCGGCATAACTCCCGGTACTGAAAGCCATACCGGGAATTTCTTTTAATACATCCTGCCCGGGAAGTCGATAGTTATTCTCTATCATTTTACCAACCAGTTGGGCAAGCGTTAATTCCCCTTCCCCCAGTACCACCAGGTCCACATTATTATCCTGGAGTATCATCCGGTAATCGCTGGTGGCGTAAGGACCACCCGCCGCAATGGGCGCATCGATGCCCCAATGCCTGATCATTAACACGGTGCGATGGAAAAATTCCTTGTAATAGGACAACGTGCGAATGCCGATTAAATGCGGTTTAAACTCCTTTAATAGACTTTTCAGCTCATCAAAACTGTCAAAATCGATGCGCGATTTGGCAATTTTCCCCCAAACGCCGCCTTTAAATTGCTCATTCAGATACGACAAAAGGTACATCAAGCCCAGCGGTTCTTCAATCATATCATAAAGCATATGGCTGCCCTGCGCTTGCTCGCTAAAAAATAACGACAGGTCCAGCAGCAAAACCTTAAACGGATTATCCGCCTTTTCTTTCGCGGGAAAATGACCGCCGACTTTCTCGCCAAAATCCGGGGCCGCCATATGGTCTGCCGGTAAAAGCGTAACATTTCCCAATTCTTCCCGGGTAATACCGGCGCAATCGATAATATCCGCGAAACTTTTTATGTCCACCGGTAAATAACTGTTATATTTCTGTACCAACTCATCGCCCGTCAACGTCTTCACCTGGTAAGGCAAAACATGCAATAAACGTTCTTTAGAAAGAAGGTATTCATTCATAAACCGGGTTTGGTACTCTTTTACAAAGGCTTTTGAGAAAGGCAGCGTGTCGGGCAATTCATGGTAGGCCAGGTTGACGGACCGTTGGATCACATTATCCCCGATACCGTTTTGGCGGGCCAGGCGGTACATCTCCGTATTGGGATAAATTTTAAGAATATTCAGGTTGGGAAAATGAACCCACTTTAAATCCTTTAAAAATTCAAAAGTCAGCAGCGCTTCCTTTTCCGTTTCCGTGGGGAACCCGATCATCAATTCCATTTCCAGTAATACCCGGGGATATTTGTCAATAATATAACCGATGTTTTCCGCGAATTTTTCCAGGTTTAGATTTTTATGAATCAATTTTTGTATTCTTGGACTGGCGGATTCAAGCGCCAGGTCGATATTCACCGTGCCCGCTTCCACCATCAGATCAATAAAATCTTTATCCAGGATATCCCCACGCAGGCCATTGGGGAAAAACAATTGGATATCGAGGTTTTGATTGATAATCGTTTCCAATACGTTGCCGCTGGTCCGCTTATCCAGGTTGAAAATATCGTCGATAAAAACAAATCGTTTCACCCCGGCGCCGTAACAGCAGCGGATTTCTTCCAGGATACTTTGCGCGCTTCGGGTGACATGGGTTTTGGGCCATATTTTATGACAAAAGGCGCAGTTAAACGGGCACCCGCGGGTGGCCTGCAGCGAAACCGTATGCTTGGCCATGGCGATGCCGATGGACTGATGATATTTTTTATAGTTAACCAACGTGCGATCCGGTTTGGGCAGCATATCAAGGTCTTTTATCTGGCCCCGGGGCGAAGTAACCATCAGGCCCTCATCCTTGCGACCGGTTTTCATCCCTTTCAATGAGGTAACGGCAAAACGCTGCAGTAACTTTTCCTGCGTCAGTAAAACCGGGATAGTGGCGTCGGCCAGCATTAATAAAACCCGTTCCGCCGGGTATTCCGTATCCATGGGCAGGTAGGCCCCACCGGCTTTGATTACAGCCAGTAGAGCAATAATCATTTCAACGGACCGCCCCGCCATCAACCCCACCACTTTATCGGGCCCGACGCCTTTCTCGCGTAAAAGGTGCGCCAGGCGGTTGGCTTGCTCATTCAATTGGCGGTAGGTCAGACTGACCTGTCCGACCTGTCCGACCTGTCCGACATCCGGGCAGACACGCAGGTCTGCCCCTACGATGGCAATGTCATCCGGGGTGCGTTCCGCCTGTTCCTCGAATAACCGGTGAATGGTTTCCCCGGGAGCGTCCAGTTCTTTGACTCCATTGCACATTTCGAGGATCGCTTGCTTTTCCTCTGCCGGGATAAATTCCACCTCGGACAACTTCTGATCCTTATTTAATGAAAGCACAATCGTTTTCAGATACCCAATAAATCGATCGATAGTGGCCGGGGTAAACAACCGGGTGCTGTATTCCAACCCAAAGACAATGCGTTCTCCTTGCTCCATGGCGCTAAAGGCCATATCGAACCGGGATGTTGCTTTTTGATGAGGATAAGGCGGTTGGTCTTTAAATTCTCGAATGTCGCCGGCGGAAATAGCCGTCCCCTGGTTCAACAGATTTAACATCACATCGAAAACCGGGTTTCGCCCGGTGTCCCGGTTGACCGCCAGATGTTCCACCAATTCTTCAAACGGGTACTCCTGGTTCTCATAGGCCGCCAGGGTTCGTTGTTTGACTTCGTTTAAATAATGTTTTAAAGGCTTCTCTCCCGAAGGAAAATTCCTCAAGGCAAGGCTATTCACAAACATGCCGATGATCGGTTGCAAGTCGGTATGACGCCGGGCGGCGATGGGCGTTCCGATGATAATATCTTCCTGCCCCCCCAGTTTTGCAAATAATATACTGAATACCGCCAGTAAAGCCATATACAGGGTGACATCGTTTTGTTGGGCCACTGCTTTCAAAATGCGTGTTTCCCGGCTATCGAGGCTAAATAGCGCCGTATTTCCCTCAATGCCCTGCTCAGCCGGCCTTGGATAATCGGTGGGAAGATCCAGCACGGGAATTTCACCGGAAAATTCTTTCAGCCAATACGCTTCCTGTTGTTTTATCGCTTCCCGTTGGAGTGTTTTATGATGCCATTCCGAATAATCCCTATACCGGAACCGTAACACCGGCAGTTCCTCGCCAGAACACAACGCGGCGAATTCCCTTTCCAAAATATCCAACGATGTCCCGTCCGTGATAATGTGATGGGTGTCGATAAAAAGAAATCGCCGCGCGGCGCCCACCTTCACCAGGTTCACCCTCAGCAGGGGGGGCGTGTCGAATTGAAACGGCATTGTAAAACCGGCAATAAGGGGCGCGCCCCCTGCTTCCTCTTTTATTTCATAATAGCCGATGGAAAAATCGACCCCCCGGTGTATTCTCTGAACCGGCATTTCGTTGACTGTTATAAACGATGTTCTTAAACTCTCATGCCTTTTAACCAGCTTTTTAAATACCGCTTCTACTTGTTCTTTTTCAATATTTTCAACAAGGGGAATAACCATAGGCATATTGTAACCGGTATCATTCGACACCAATTGGTGCATAATATATAATCGTTTCTGGGCCGGGGATAATTCATAATATTCTTTCTCTTCCGCCGGTTCCAGGGCGATATGGAACTCTTTACTCTTTTCTTTAATATATTTCGCCAATTCCCTGATTCTCGGGTTTTTGAATATTTCCGTCAACGGGACTTTCACATCAAATTCTTTATGTATCTTTAAAACAAGCGCCGTTGCTTTCAACGAATGACCACCCAACCGGAAAAAATTATCATCGATTCCAATCGATGTTATATGCAAAACCTCAGACCATATCCCTACCAATTTCCCTTCAATCTCATCCCTGGGTGCTACGTAACAAGTCCCGCTGTGCAACACCGGTTCCGGTAAGGCTTTCCTGTCTACTTTGCCGCTGGCCGTTAAAGGAATCTTCTCAAGTCGCATAAAATAAGCAGGTATCATGTACTCCGGCAATTCCTCGGCCAGGTATTCCCGCAGCTCCGATACTACATTTTCATCATTGGAAACAACATAAGCGCATAAATATTTATCTCCGCTCTCTTCTTCCCGAGCCAATACCACAACCTCTTTTACGCCCGGATGATTCAATAACCGGCTCTCTATCTCCCCCAATTCAACGCGGAACCCCCGGATTTTAACCTGGAGATCCATCCTACCCAGGAACTCGATGTTGCCGTCATTTATCCAGCGCGCCCGGTCGCCGGTTTTGTAGAGAATATAGGTCTTATAAGACCTATAGGACCTATTAAATTTTTCACAGGTTAATCCCGGGTTATTCAAGTACCCGCGGGCCAGCCCCTTACCGGCAATACACAACTCGCCGCCGATACCCATGGGCTGGAGGTTCCCCCATCGATCAACGATATACACCCGGACATTGGCCATGGGTTTACCGATAGGAACCGTATCATAATCTCCCGTACACTGAAAATGAGTCACATCCACTGTACTTTCGGTGGGGCCATAGGCGTTGATTAACTTCGTATCATTAAACCGCTCCAACGTTTCCCGGAAGCGTTTCACCAGGTTCAGACCAACAGTTTCCACGCCGGTAAACATCCATCTCAGGCTTGATAGCCCGCGATGCGATCGATGTTTATCCACCTGGTCGAGGATCAGGCTTATTACCGAGGGAACAAAATCCGCCGTGGTGGCGCCATATCGCGCGATGGTGTTAACGATACGTTCCGGGTCCATTTGAGCGCCCGACGGAAGAAGACACAATCGCGCACCCGCCGGTATCCACCGGAACAACTCGCAAACCGAAACATCGAAAATAAATGGCGCCGATTGCAATACCACATCCCGTTCATTTAAACCATATTTTTCCTTTTCCCAGGACAACCTGTTTACTACCGATGCATGTTCGATTAGAACCCCTTTGGGTTTGCTGGTGGAACCGGAAGTGTAAATGACGTAGGCGAGATGGCTGGAAAGGCTTGAATGATGAATGATGAAGGATGAATGCTGAAAATTAAAAACGTAATCCGCTGCGGTTAATAGGATTTTAGCTGCACTATCTTTCAACATATAATCGATGCGTTCCTGGGGGTAACCCGGATCGATGGGTAAATAGGCGGCGCCGGATTTCAAAATACCAAAAATCCCAATGACCGTTTCAACAGACCGTTCCATCATGATGCCCACGATATTGTCCGGCAGGACGCCTTTTTCAATTAACAAACCGGCCAATCCAGCGGATTGCTCATTCAATTCGCGGTAGGTTATGTTGACCTGTCTGACAGGTCTGACATGTCCGACAAGTCCGACATCTCCGACAAGTCCGACAGAATCCGGCGTCCTTGCCGCCTGTTCTTCAAATAATTGATGGATGGTTCTGTCTACGGGGTATTCCACCCCCGTATTATTAAACTCAAATAATACCCGGTTCTTCTCTTCGCAGGATATTATTTCTAATTGAGATAGTTCCAATTCCGGGTTCTCTATAATATTTCGTATGATCCCTTTAAAATGCCCGGCCAAATTTTCAACGGCGTCTTTCTCAAATAATTCCCGGTTGAAGGAAAATTTAATTTCAATCTCATTAAATAACATAATGCCCACGGTTAAATCATAATGGGTCATTTCTACCATGGAATATGAATAAACCGTAGAGACGCTGCGCGCAACGTCTCTACGCACAATATTGTCCAGCGGATAATTCTCAATAACCACAATGGTATCGAACAGCAATCCACCGCCGCCCACACTGCTGTAACTCCCAATATCCACCAGCGGTGTATGCTCAAACGCTTCACGTTCCCGCATTACTTTATCTGTCCGAAAAACCACGGCGCCTATTTTTTCACTGGGGGTTGTTTGGGTTCTCAAAGGAATGGTGTTGATAAACAGGCCTACCATATCCTCTATTCCTTTTATCCCGGCGGATCGACCGGACACGGTTGTACCGAAAATGACATCCTCGCTGTCGCAATATTTTTGCAGCAATATTCCCCAGGCAGTGTAGAAAACAGGGGCCAATGTGACCCGGTTATTTTTGACAAAAACATCTAACTTACCTTTTATATCCTCTTCCAAAATAATCGAATAATCTTCCGTCCTCGCTGTTTCTTCTGTTCTTTTTTTTATGGGCAGTTCCGTTTGCGTCTCAACGCCGGCTAAATATTCTCTCCAAAATTTTTCTTGTCTATTTTTATCCTGGCTTTGAATCCACCTGATAAATTCATTAAAAGTAGGTTTAGCGGGAATATTCAGCGGCAGCCCGCCATTGCATAACTCATGATAGGTATTAAAGAATTCCTTTAAAATGACCCCATTACTCCACCCGTCATATAAAATATGGTGGTTACTGACCACCATTTGGTATTTCGTTTCATCCAGTTTGCATAAAGTGACTCTAAAGGGTACCTGGTGTAAATCAAATTTTTCGCGCCGGTCTTTATCTTTCATCTCTTCCAGGGCTGTTTTCTTTTGGCCGCTGTCTTTAGCAGCCAAATCATAAAAGCTCACGTTGCATTTGTGCTCTTTCAAAATGATCTGTGAAGGCTTTTCTAATTTTTCCCAGCGGAACACCGTTCGCAGCATCTCATTGGTTTCGATGACAACATTCCAGGCTTTTTCAAAAAACTGTATATCGACTGTCCCGGAAATTTCCAGGCTTAATTGTTCACAATAAAATTGGCTATGGGGATCCTCTAAATAATGAAAGAGCATTCCCTCCTGGAGGGGGGTTAATGCAAGGATATTTTCGATGCGATTGCGGTCTAATCTTTTCACATTTTACCTCGAATATGAAGAAAATCAATATAAATTCGGTTAATCTACTGCTTTCGTGGTTCATCGGGAATTGGGCAGCAGTAAGATTCAAGAAGAGAATAACAGCCCATGGCGTTCGTCTTAAGGTTTTACATAATACCTCCAAAAGCTAAAAAAGTCAAGTTCATGGCTCCGTTCTCAGCAATTCTCATTTTAAAAAATTTCGGGCGTCCACGGGGGGACGCCCCTACAAAAATTAATCGAAATATGGAATAATCATGATTTTTCAATTCGGTAGGGGCAGGCCCGCATACCTTATTTATAAATAAAGTTAGTAAAAATATAAGTAATCTTATATCAAATATAAGATTACTTATTTCCAAACGTAGTTTACTTATATTTGAACGTAGTTTACTTATATTTTAAGGAGGATTGGGTTGGTTTTGATAACTAAACTTATATTAAAAGCCGCCGGGGTGGTATGAAAACCCGGCTAACCTACCGTGGCATAGAAAATTCTTGTTTAAAACCAGGTCAATTTATCTGAGCGCTATAGACCATAACCTTTCAATTTGTAAATGGGGAAAATCCTGAACTTATCCCTGTATAAAATAAATCTCTCCATTACTTTTAAGATCGAACATCTCATATGCAAGATTTTTTGAGTGGAAATTATTCGATAATATAGAGTATCTATCCCATTTTTTAAGGGAAAAAACTACGGGAGTTCAGTTTTTTCACGGTTTGAGATTTGTTATATGAGGAAGAAATAGTCTAAGATAAAAGCCTGAAACGGCCAGCGGCAACTTTTATTTTAATGACCGGGAAATAACCTCTCTAAATAGACCGGCAAACTCGGCTATTTGAACTATGTTCCTGAATATCGAATGATGATCCCCATTTATTTCATGATAGATGACCGGCTTATGACAGTAATCTTTCCAGGATTCGACTCTGCCTGGGTTTTGATTGGCCGCAAAGTAATGAATCGGTGTGTGAATTTTCCCAACGGGAATATAATGTGCACTGGCATTGGCGTGGGTACGGTTTAAATTGAGAAACTGAACCAATTCTTCGCCGCTGAGGTTATGATAATCAGGCAATGCAAGGGCGTTCAGGATAAGTAATTGCCGCAGTTGCACCACCATTGCGGGATCGGCGCTCAAGAAATCCACGGCTGTTGTCCAGAGCCGCTCCAGGTCATCTATTTTATCCAATCCTACCGATTTGCCGGCTGCCTTAAAGAGAGTCGTTAGAAAATTCTTTTCGGATTCCAGGGTAAACTCCTCAAAACGAATACCTGTTTTGCAATCGGGGCCGGAGCAATCGACGAAACCAAGAAATGATAACGTTTCACCCATTTTCTCCAGTTGCAGGGCCATTTCCAACCCAAGGTGCCCACCCCAGGACCAGGTGATGAGATTATAAGGCCCCTGGGGTTGTATTTGTTTCATTTGTGAAATATATCTTGCCGATATCTCCTCTATGGACTCATTTCGAGGGACATAATTTCGTAACTTTTCAGCTTCCACGCCCCAGCAGTTATAATGGGCGCCCAGTTGCTTGCTGAATTCCATATATGCGCCCACATCGCCCAGTATTTCATGTACGAAAAAGATATTTCTTTCGGCCAGGGGGGAACCGTTTAGCATCACAAAGTTGCCGGGTACTGCTGCGGAAGCGCCGGGCAGTTCCGCGCCGGTTATATAACGTTCCAGGGAACTGATGGTGGCATAGGTAAACAATGTCGCCACAGGTATCTCCTTGTCCAGTTTTTCTCTTAATTTATTGGCCACCTTAACGAAATCCAGGGAATCCCCCCCCAGGTCGAAGAAATTATCCTGGATGCCGATTCTTTCCCGGCCCAGGACTTCCTGCCAGATGGCTGCAATAGCTCGCTGAATATCGGTTACAGGCGCCAGGTATTCATCACTGGAATGAAAATCCTTTTCCAACGGCTGGCGCAGCATGTGACGGTCGATTTTCCCGTTGGCATTCAATGGTATTTTGTCTATTTCCACAAAGCAGGCGGGGATCATATACGACGGTAACTTCTCTTCGAGGTATTCTTTCAACTGATGCACCGGGACCATTCCTTTCTCCAATGGCTGACCGGCCACTATATACGCGCACAGGTATTGTCTTTCGTTGTCTTTCCTGTCGATGACAACGGCTTCTTTTACCAGGGGGTGTTCCTTTAGCCGGTTCTCGATTTCTGCCAATTCTATCCTGAATCCCCGGATCTTGACCTGTTGGTCTATCCTGCCCAGGAACTCAATAATCCCTTTAGCGGCACCCCCCGCCGGGGGACCGTCATCTAACCATCGCGCCAGATCGCCGGTTTTGTAAAAAATATAGGTCCTATAGGACTTATAGGACCTATTAAACTTAAACTTTTCTGCCGTTAATTCGGGATTGTTCAAATACCCTGCGGCTACTCCATCTCCAGCGATATATAATTCACCCGTTATATTCACCGGGCACAGATTCAAATATTTGTCCAGCACCAGCAGCGGACCATTGGCCACCGGCCCGCCGATGGGAACGCTGCCGAGGGTTTCATACCGGCTTTCATCACCGCGTTTGATCTCCAATACCGCCGAAATAATAGTGGCTTCGGTTGGACCGTACATATTAAACACACGGCAGTCCTCCCGCACAGAGGCAAAACTGCGTTTCAACAGATCGACGGTTAATTTCTCCGCCCCTAAAAACAGGTATTTTAAGGTTTCAAGTTTATGACCGCCGCCTATAAAGTGCAGGTGCTGGGTTGGGGTGACATGCAAAACAGTAATATCGTTTTCTTTCATAAAGGGGATACTATCCCCCGGGTTCAGCGCCAGTTCATCGGAAACCATGTACAAAACCGCCCCCGAAGTGAGAGTGATAAATATTTCCCATACCGACCAATCGAAATAATAAGCCAGGTTTTGGATAGTTCTATCTGATGCTCCTATGTCCAGGTGTTTGTACCCCCAATGCAGCAGCGGGGAGATATTGGCATGTGTAACAGGCACTCCCCTGGGCATTCCCGTGGACCCGGATGTGTAGATGACGTAAGCAAGATTTGAAGAATTGGAAGCGAGGAAGCGCGGAAGCGCGGAAGCGAGGGAAAAACAAGAGAACACAAATTCCGCTCTTCCTATCATTATCTTTGCCCCACTATCTTTCAGCATAAAATCGATGCGCTCTGACGGGTTCCCGGGGTTGATAGGCACATAGGGGCATCCTGCCTTCAATATTCCCAGGATGCCGATAATCAGATCGATGGAACGTTCCATCATTATACCCACAATATCGTCCGCCAGGACGCCTTTTTCTATTAATAGCCCGGCCAAACGACCGGATTGCTCATTTAATTGGCGGTAGCTCAGGCTGACATGTCCGACAGGTCCGACTTTTCTGACGGAATCGGCTGCCCCTACGAGGGCGATATGGTCCGGGGTTCGTTCTACCTGCTCTTCAAACAATCGATGAATGGTTTTATCTGCAGGATATACCGCCTCCGTATCGTTAAACTCATATAATAACCGGTTCTTCTCTTCCTCAGACAGAAGTGTTAACTCCCCGACTTCCAATTCCCGGTTTTCCATAACCTGGTCAAACGCTGCCCGGTAATGACGGGCAATCTGTTTTACATAATCATCGTCAACGGTATGACCATTGTATTGCAGTGTTATCCTTAATCGCTCGGTGCCTGATAATATAACGTTCAGGTCATAATTGGTTTGCTCAAATACATCGACATCGGTTAATTTGAATGTTAATGAGGATTCGGCGTTTTTATTTCTCTCACGCCCATATCCTTCTATTTGTTCGGCAATGGGATAATTCTCAAACACCAATAGATGATCCATTAAATTTTGCTTTAGTGGACAGCGGGATTGAATGTCGGCCAGTGGGTGGTAATGATAGGCCTCGCCGCCAAGCGCATCTGCCTGGATTTTCTGAAGCAGTGTACTAAATTTCATTTTGGCATGAAAGTGGATGCGAACAGGAATGGTATTGATAAATAAGCCCACCATGGATTCCACTCCTTCCAATGCAAATGGCCGCCCGGATACCACTGCGCCGAATACCACGTCCTCTTTCCCGGTGTATTTCCCCAGGAGAATTCCCCAAGTTGTCTGGGTAAGTGTGTTTAAGGTCGCATTATGCCGGGCGGCCAGGTTCGTGAGCATCTTTGTGTGATCGCTGTTCAATTCGAATGAAATTTTTCTATTACTGTATCCCGGTTGATTTGCATCTTTCTTTATCTTTGGTTTTAAAATCCCGGTTTGTTCTGCAAAGGAATCCAGGTAGTTTTCCCAGTATTGGCCGGACTCCTCTTGATCCTGTTTTTCCAGCCATTGGATATAGGTCCGATAGGGTTTTAGTACGGGCAATCGATAGGGGCTGCCCTGGACATAAGCGGTATATACCTGGAAAAATTCGCTAATTAATATCCCGATACACCAGCCATCCATCAATATATGATGAAAACTCCAGATGAATTCATAAGCGGATTTATCCAACCGGAGTATGGACGCACGCACCGGTATATCACTATTTAAATCGAAGGAACGTTTTTTATCGTTTGCCTTAAATTCCCGGGCTAAATTTTCTTTTTCCCCCCCATCGGCGATGTGACCGATATCCCGGTAATAAAAATCCACGGGTCTATCTTTTAAAACCACCTGTACGGGACGCTTTGTGTCCTTATGAACAAAGGCGGTGCGTAATACGTGGTGACGTTTAACCAGTTCGTTCAAAGTTTTTTCCACCAGGGGGATGTCCAATTCCCCCTGCAAACGGAACGCGGTCTGCTCGAAATAGGAATAAGATGAGTTGTCCACCAGGGAATGAAATAACATCCCCTCCTGCATGGGCGATAAGGTGTAAATATCCTCGACATCGGGGTAAACATCCAGCAACTTTCCCAGACGCTCTATGGTTAATTCCCTGTAAGTAAAATCGCTGGGGGTACGTTCGCTATTTTCTTTTGCGGAACAAAAGGCGATAATATACTTCAATTCTGACTGGAAATTCCCGGATAAGGCGGCGATGGTTTCGTGTTTGAAATGGGTTTGGTTGTAGGAAAAAGCCATGGATAAGCGGTTATTGACGGTCATCCCGTTTATTCCCAGTTCGTATTCCCGGCGCCGGTTTAAACTTTGCGAATGGCCGGTAGGCTCTTTGGCCATTTGAAATAACGATGTTTGCCCGACACGCCCCACTTTGGCGTCAAATTGCCCCAGGTAATTGAAAATAATTTGCGGTTTTAATTTGAAATCCATGGCCCGACCGGACGCATCCCGGGTCAGATATTTCAATATGCCATACCCGATTCCTTTATTGGGTATTTTTCTTAATGTTTCTTTAATTTCTTTGATCTGGCGACCGGGATTATCATTATCTGCATAGGAGACATCCATGAATACGGGATATTCGGTGGTAAACCAGCCCACTGTCCGCCCGATATCGATCTCCTGGGAAATGTTTTCTCTACCGTGACCTTCCAGTGAAATCAAAACCCGGTCATACCCGAAGGTTTTCCTGATGGCCAACCCCAGTGCGGTCAATAGTATGTCATCGATCTCGGTTTTGTAACACCGGTTCACTTTGTTTAACAGCAGCGCGGTTTCCGCCTCATCTAAGTTAACCGATATATCCCGGGTATCTTTGACGGCATTCTCCGCTGCCTGGAAATCTTTTTTTATGGGCGGTACTATTTCCGTTTCCAGGTGGTCCCAATAGGATTTCTCTTTCAACAACGTTTTATGTTGGGCGTAATCCTGTAATTTTTCCGACCAGTGCTTGAAGGAATCTGTTTTCCGGGGCAGGACCATTTTCTCACCCGCCAGGATTTGCTCATATAATGCAGCGATATCTTCCAATAATATGCGCCAGGAAACGCCGTCGATAACAAGATGATGGATGACGATTAATAACCGGTCGCCGTCATCCAGGTGAAACAACCCCAGTTTCATCAGCGGCCCTTTTTCCAGGTCGATATCCCCTTGAATCCGGTTTATTTTTTCATTAAGTTCTGCTAAATTATTTCCCCGGCCCTTTAAATCACATTCCCGGAAAGATAACGGATAATCCACTCCATGATTAACCTGCAGGACTTCCCCGGTTTCGGCGTCTATTTTATAGGTCATGCGCAGGGCGTCATGATGTTCTTGAATTTTGATAAAGACCTTTTGAACGGCTTCTTTATCGAATCCGGCCGGCGCATATAACATCACAGCCTGGTTATAATGATGGGAGTCGATCAGGGAGGCGGAGGCATTAAAAAATGCCGACTGGATAGGGGTTAACGGGATTATTCCTGTGACAACAGCTTGATCCGCGATACGCTGCAATTTTTTTACATGGGGGGCCAATTCCGATATGACCGGGTATTGAAAAATATCTTTCATTTCGAGCTTATACCCCGCCCCATTCATCCGCGACATGATCTGGATGGATTTGATGGAATCTCCCCCTATATAAAAGAAATTGTCGTTTATGCCGATATTATTTTTCCCCAGTACGGCTTCCCATATTTCCACTAACTTTTTTTCGATGTCATTTCGCGGGCCCGTATACTCTTCAGCCGATCCCGTTTGGGGCCCGGGAAGGGCGTTAATATCCAGTTTACCGTTGGGGGTCAGGGGTAATTTTTCCAGTACTATAAAGTAGGAAGGAATCATATAACCGGGCAACCACTGGGATAAATACTCTTTTAGCCCGGCAGGCTCAACTGAAAATTGCACTTGAGAATGAGGCGTGATATAGGCGCAAAGATAATTGGCCCCACTTTCATCCCGCCTCACCTGGACAACCGCTTCTTTTATATCGTCACGCTTCATTAATCGGTTCTCGATCTCACCGGTTTCTACCCGGATGCCCCGGATTTTAACCTGGTTATCCACTCTTCCTGAAAACTCCAGGTTCCCGTCAGGCAGCCACCGCGCTAAATCGCCGGATTTGTAGATAATATAGGTCCTATAGGACTCATAGGACCTATAACACCTATTAAACTTTTCCACGGTTAATTCCGGTCTATTCAAATAACCTACCGCTAAACTGGAACCGGCCAAGCATAACTCACCCGTTACGCCGATGGGAGCTAAACACTGGTTTCGATCCAGGACATAAACCGCCACATTATCGATGGGTTTGCCGATCAACGCCCTGGGACTGTGGGGCTTGAGTTCGTAAGCGGTGGAGTTGACGCTGTTTTCCGTGGGGCCGTATTCGTTAAATATACGCACGTGGGGTAACCGGTCAAAATGTTTTTTGATCAACTCATCCGGGAAGTTATCCCCGGCGCAGCAGATCATTTTTATATGTTTTAAATCAGCGGCGATCTCTTCCAACATGACATTGTAAAATACCGGCGTCACGATAAAATGACTGACACCCTGGATAGCGATAATTTTTTTTAGAACCGCGAGGTCGGACCGTTCTTCATCCCTTATCAGCGCCAACCGGGCGCCGCCCAGTAAAGGAGTAAAAATATCCGTCACCGAACTGTCGAAAAAATAAGGGGGAACCTGCAAAGAAACATGACCGGGCGCATATTCATAATTATTTTTCCGCCAGGTAATCGTATTGACAATGGTTCGATGCTCCACCAACACCCCTTTGGGAATCCCGGATGAACCGGAAGTATACATGACATACGCGGGGTCCCCGGGGTCCCCGGCGAGTGGTCTTGCCGCGGGATATCCATCGATCTCTTTTTGTAGGTCCTCCATGCACAAAATAGAGTGAAGTATCCGGCATTCTGCCTGCACCCCGGCGATCCTGGGGAAATATTTTTGCTGTGAAACAACGACTCCAATAGAGGCGTCATTAAACACGAACCGTAAGCGTTCCACCGGCAGAGATGCATCCATCGGGACATAAGCGGCCCGGGCTTTCATCACGCCCATTAGGACAATAATCAGCTCGATGGACCGATCCATTAATACCACAACCCGGTCCCCGGGCTGCACCCGTTTTTCACTGCGCAAATAATTCGCCAACCGGTTGGCCCACTCATCAAAATTACGAAACGTTACTGCCTGATCATTAAATACCAGCGCCGCATGGTCCGGGATTCGGTCCACCTGGTCTTCAAACAATCGATAAATCGTCTTATTTTCCGGGTATGCTTTCACTGTATCGTTAAAGATTATGACCAATTGTTTTTTCTCATCTTCAGGGAGCATGTCTATCTTCGATAGTTGTTGCCCCGGGTCCCGGGGCACTGCAACTATTATTTTCTTTAGATAATTTAAAAATCGTCGGATGGTTTCTTGTTTAAACAATTGAGTACTGTATTCCAGGGTACATGAAAGGTGTTCATCGATTTCAACGCATATTAAGGTTAAATCGAATTTTGCTGTAGTCTGCTCATATGGGTAAGGTTCCAGCTTCAAACCGGGGATTTCTATGGTTGGGATATCCAGGTTTTGTAAGACGAACATGGTATCAAACAAGGGGTTGCGGCCGGCATCCCTGTTTTGCATTACCTTCTCCACCAGGTCTTCGTACTGGTAATCCTGGTTGGCAAAGGCATTTATCGTATTTTCTTTTACCTCTTCCAGGAATGAGTGAAAACTTTTTTCAAGGGCAGGGGCATTTTTCAACGCCAGGGTATTGACAAACATGCCGATGACCTGCTCCAGGTCGGCGTGACGGCGGCCGGCGGTGGGCGTTCCCACCACAACAACTTCCTGGTTGCTGAGTTTCGCTAAAAAGAGATTGTATACTGCCAACAATACCATGTAAAATGTGACCCCCCGTTGTAACGCCAGGGTGTTCAATGCCCGGGTGTCATTGCCGTCAAGGTCGAAACTTAAAGCGCTCCCTGCAAAACTTTTAACCCTGGGCCTCACATAATCGAAGGGTAAATCCAGTACGGGAATTTCACCTTCAAATTCGCTGAATTCTCTTAACCAGTAGGATTCCTGCCCTGTGATTTCATCTTGCCGATGGGTCTCCCACTGGGCGTAATCTTTATAATGGTGCCGGGGTTGGGGTAATTCCCGCCCTTCATATAGGGTCATGAACTCTTTCACCAATACCCCCATGGAGGTTCCGTCAGAGATAATATGATGCATGTCCACCATTAAAAGGAAGACCCCTTCTTCTATTTTCACTAACGCCACCCGCAGCAGCGGCGCCCTGGACAGATCGAATGGACGGATAAACCTTAACAGGGTCCCCCCGCCGGGGGGTGCCTCCGGCGGCCCTTCGGGGAGTCGCTTTTGAAAAAACTCCGCAAAACTTTTGTCTATTTCAAATGCCACATGGTCATGAACTCTCTGCACGGGTTCTTCTTCTACCATTAGAAAGGATGTTCTAAGACTTTCATGTCTCTGTATTAACCTGCCAAAAACATTTGCCAATTTTTCTACTTCAATTCTTCCTTTCAGTTTCATCACCCGCGGCAAATTATACGCACTGCTGCTTCCCTCCATCATTTGAAGAAAATACAAACGCTTCTGGGCGGAAGATAATGAATAAAACCATTTTTTCTCGGTGAGCCCTATATCCAGGTGCTGTTCTTTTTCAGTCCCCTGGATATATTGAGATAATCCCCTGATGGTCATTGTTTTGAAGAACTCTGTCAACGGGACGTTGGTATTGAATTCTTTATGAATCTTTGATGCTAATGCAGCCACTTTCAATGAATGACCCCCTAACTCAAAGAAGTTTGCCTGGACACTGATTTTGTTCTCATCCTTGCGGAGGACTTCCGACCAAATTTTCAACAATTTTTTTTCTATTTCATTTGCAGGGACAATAAAATTTTCTTCAGCTTCTATTACAGGTTCAGGCAAAACATTACGGTCTATTTTTCCACTGGGAGTTAAGGGGAAACGCTCCATTTGAACAAAATAAGAGGGTATCATGGTATCCGGGAGTTCATTGGAGAGATATCTATTTAAATCCGCCGGGTGCAAGTGCTGGCCGGAGGCAGGTATAACATATGCACAAAGATATTTATCACCGCTTTGATCATCCCATGCCATGACAACGGCATCCCGAATCCCAGGGTGCGTGAGCAAACGGTTTTCGATTTCTCCCGGCTCGATACGGACACCTCTAATTTTTACCTGGAAATCCATTCGGCCGGATACTTCGATGTTACCGTCATCAAGCCTTCGCCCAAGGTCGCCGGTTTTGTAAATCAGATCGTCGGGATGTTGACCATAGGGATTTTTTATGAAAACTGATTCGGTTAACTCTAGATGATTATAATAACCGGCTGAACGAAAAGGGGTGCGGATACAAATCTCTCCTTTTTTGCCCCTGCGGCATTTTTGCATTATGGTGTCAAGAATCAAAACCTGCACCCCGTCGATGGGTTTGCCCACCGGAATGACGGCACGGTTCTCGTCACCGGGTTGAATGCGATAAAATAATTTTGCCAGGGTGGTTTCGGTGGGGCCATAAATATTAACTAACCCGATGCGCTGCTTAAATAGCCGGATAAAATGTTGTATGTCCCCCCCTCTTAATAACTCGCCGGCCAGGAGGATATACTTCAATCGCTGAAAACAATGGGGTTCTTCGATTTCGGAAACCAGTTGTTTAAATAGGGAAGGCACGGTATGAATTAATGTAATTTCATTATCATCGATCCAACGGATCAATTGTTTCATGTTCATCAATGTGTGATTGGAAGGGATACAACATGTACCTCCAGTCATTAATGGGAGAAAAATATCTCTTAAAAAAACATCAAACGAGGGGGGGGTCATCTGGCTTACATTAAAATGTTCGTCCACCCCAAATTCATTCTTCTCCCATTGGATAAAATGAATCAAACCTTTCTGTCGCCCGAGGATCCCTTTGGGGGTCCCGGTAGAACCGGAAGTAAAGTAAATATAACAATGTTCATTGAATACCCTTTCAAATGTAAGCCCTGTTCTTTCAATACCGGGGTCCAAATAAAACCGGTTTTTCCACTGCCCAGCCCCTGGATGGTCTGGGTCGATTAACAATACGTTTAAACCCGCGCTGCCGGTTCCGCCTTTATCACTGTCAAGAATATCTTTAAATTTTTCATCGTATGTATTGTTAGTGATAACCCACTCTGCCCTGGACGCTTCGACCATCTTCTTTACCCGGTTGACGGGTAGTAACGGATCGACTGGAACGAATACCAACCCGCATTTCAGTAACCCGATGATGGATTGGATTAACGCGGCAGACCTCTCAAGAATGATAATCACGTGGGGAGTTTCCAGGAATTTTTGCTGAAAGAAATTAGCGACCTGGTTGGACGTATTCTCCAATTCCCGGTAAGAGACGCATTGGCCTTCACTTTTTATAGCTGTTTTCCCAGGACAGCGAAGGGCCCATTCCGAAATTTTCAAAGTCAGTGAGTCTCCAGGTCGGTTCGTTAAAAATTCTCCTTCATTGTAGTACGTTTCAATTTCTCTATCCGCTTCCATATCATCGGCGCCATGCTCTTCCCAGGTTGTTAATCGGGATATGGATATATTACCGTCCTCCAGGACCCGTTGGATCGTCTCTAAGAAATCAGCCAACAGGTTTCCAATAGAATCCTCGCTGTAGATATTACTTTTGTAGACCATGGTTAACATTATCCGCTCTTTGCCATCGGACACATAGAGCGTCATATCGTATTTGGGTGATATTCCCGGCGTTTCCATGGGTTTTATTTCAAAGTCCGGGGTGGCCCTTTTTTTATCTATATCCAGCGGGGAATAATTGAATAAAATACTGAAGAGTTCATTATTTTTTGAATGGCTGTTGGCCCTAATTTTATCCTTCAACATTTCATAGGGATAGTCCTGGTTATTTAAGGCTTCACTAACTATGTTTTTATTTTTGGACAGGTGATTTAAAAAGGCTCCCTTATAATCGATGATGGTACGAATTAATATTATATTCAAAAAAATCCCGATTAAATCCTTTAAATCAGGGTGATCCCTGGTGGATGAAGGAATTCCCAGTGTAATATCCCATTGATCGATGTTCCTGGCCAGCGCCATTTCAAAGACCGTGATTAAAAATATAAATTTCGTCACATGGTGTTCATTGCAAAATCTTTCGATTTTATGATAAAGGCCAGACCCGATTTCCCGGCGCCGAATGCTGCCTTTTACCCGGTCATGAGAATCCAAATAATCGATCGGAAGTTTGGTAAATACAAATCCTTGCAGTTGATCCAGCCAGTATTTTTCTTGGGCCTGGAGTATTTCTTCCTTTAAACGTTTATCCTGCCAGGCGGCGTATTCTTTATATTGAATATTTAATGGAATTAAGCTCTTGTCTTGATAAAACCGGGTAAAATCATCGATCAATATTTCCATTGAGACGCCATCGGAGATAATGTGATGCATGTCCACCATTAAAATGAATTCTTCTTCTATTTTCGCTAACGCCACCCGCAGTAACGGCGCTTTCGACAAATCAAAAGGCCGGATGAACCTTAAGAGGGTCCCCTCACCGGGGGGCGCCTCCGGCGGCCGCCACTCTTCGGGGAGTCGCTTTTGAAAAAGCTCCGCAAAACTTTTGTCTATTTCAAATGCTGCCCTGTCATGAATCCTCTGCACCGGTTCTTCATCCACCATAAAAAAGGATGTTCTAAAACTTTCATGTCTCTGTATTAATTTCACAAAGGTATCTTCCAGTTTTTCATGATCAATTTTCCCTTCCAGTTTCATAACCTGGGGCATATTATACCCTACGCCGGTCTCTTCCATTAACTGGAGAAAATACAAACGCTTTTGAGCAGATGATAATGGATAGTATTCTTTCTTTTCGGCTGCCTCTATTTTAGTATACTTATTTTTATTCGATCTTTCTATGAGCCTGGCTAATCCACTGATGGTGGAGTTCTTGAAAATTTCCCCCAGGTCTATTTTTATATCGAACTCTTTATGTATCTTCGGCATCAGGGCGGTGGCTTTTAGCGAATGTCCACCCAATTCAAAAAAATTATCATTAATACCAATTTTCTCTTTCTCAATTCCCAGTAACGTCGACCATATTTCCACCAATTTCGTTTCAATTTCATTGTGGGGCGGGACATAATCGGCTGAAACCCGATTGGATTCAGGCCCCGGCAAAGCCTTCCTGTTTACTTTTCCACTGGATGTCAGCGGTATTTGATCCAGTTGTACAAAATAAGAAGGTATCATATAGTCGGGCAAGCGAGCGGCCAGGTATTCTCTGAATTCCAACGGTTCAATTGTGGATGTTTCTTTCCCTTTAATAACAATGTATGCACAGAGATATTTATCGCTGCCGCCGCTTTCGCAGGTGATCACGATAGCCTCTTTAACTTTCTCATGCGTTAACAATTGATTTTCGATTTCTCCCAATTCGATCCTGAATCCCCTGATCTTAACCTGGTGGTCAATTCTTCCCAGGAACTCTATATTGCCGTCATCCAGCCACCGTACCAGGTCGCCGGTTTTGTATATAATATAGGTCCTAGAGGACTTATAGGACCTATTAAACTTAAACTTTTCAGCGGTTAATTCGGGCCGGTTTAAATAACCCCGGGCCAATCCAGGACCGCGGATGCATAATTCGCCGGCAACGCCCACCGGTTGCAAACCATGATAGTTATTCAAAATATATAGTTTTATGTTGGGCATTGGTTTGCCAATCGGTATACTTCCTATTCCATTCCAACCGGATAACGGGTATTTACTGGAATATACCGTACTTTCTGTCGGGCCATATATATTTTCCAGGGTTATGCCTGTATTTAGATCCCTGAACTTCTCTACCAATCCCGGTAAAAGCGCCTCCCCGGCTAAAAAGATATATTTTAAATTCGCTAACCGGGGCTTATTTTCTCCGCTCAAATATTCTATAAATGCATTGAACATGGAAGGAACAAAATTGATATGAGTTATTCTATTTCTTTCAATCGAATCCACTATAGCCCGGGGATCTTTATGACCGTCCTTTTCCAATACGGCCACGCTGCTTCCCCCCATATACCACCCGAATAATTCCGTTACCGATACATCGAAAACATAAGAAGTTTTTAACAGGTAGGTGTCCGCCGGGGTGAAAGGGTATTGGTCTTGCATTGCAAATAGTAAGTTCACAACAGGACCATGATCTATCATCACACCTTTGGGTTTGCCGGTGGAGCCGGAAGTGTAGATGATGTAAGCAAGATTACCGGAATGATGAATGATGAATGATGAATGATGAAAATTAAAAACGATTTCCATTGCGGTTAACAGGATTTTTGCCGCGCTGTCTTTTAACATATAATCGATGCGTTCCTGGGGGTATGACGGCTCGATGGGCAAATACGCGCCGCCGGCCTTTAAAATACCAAAAATCCCGATGACCATCTCAATGGAACGTTCCATCATAATGCCCACAATATTGTCCGCCAGGACGCCTTTTTCGATTAAAAAGCCGGCCAATCGATCGGATTGCTGGTTCAATCGGCGGTAGGACAGGCTGACAGGTCCGATGGAAATAGCAATACGATCCGGCGATTTTTCCTCCTGCTCTTCAAATAATTGGTGAATGGTTTTATCCTTAGGATACTCTCTTGTGGTATCATTAAATTCAATTAATATCCGATTCTTTTCTTCTTCCGTTAATATCTCCAGTTCGGAAATTCTCCGATTTTTGTTTTCAACTATACCTCTTACTATATTCTTAAAATAGACGATAAACCGTTCGACGGTTTCCCGCTTAAATAATTTTGTACTGTATTCAAACGTAAGCAACAATTTCCCTTCTGCTTCCACAGCAGTTAATGTCAGATCAAATTTTGATGTTTTATTTTCATATTCATAGGGAACCAGCTTCAAACCGGGTATCTCTATTTCTTGAGAACCGGTATTTTGCAGCGCAAACATGGCGTCGAAAAGGGGGTTCCGACCGACGTCCCTGTTTACTGGAATTTGTTCTACAAGGTCTTCATATTGATATTCCTGGTTCTCAAACCCTTTTAATGCGACCTCCTTTACTTCCCTAAGAAAATCCATAAATCCCTTTTCCCCCGAAGGAAAATTTCGCAGCGCCAGTGTATTCACAAACATACCGATGATTTTTTCTAGATCGGCATGCCTGCGCCCTGCCACAGGAGAACCGATTACGATATCTTCCTGGCTGCTTATTTTAGCTAAAAAGATATTGTATAAGGCCAGCAGCGCCATGTAAAGGGTCGTTCCCGACGCTAATGCGAATGCTTTTAATGCATCCCTGGCTTCACCGCTGATCTCAAAATTTACAGTATCCCCCTCAAAACTTTGCACAGGGGGTCTTGTTTTATCGGTCGGAAGTTCCAGTACAGGAATTTCTCCTTCATATTCCTTTTTCCAGTATACACCTTGATCTAGAATCTTTTTACTTACTCTCTCCCTGTTTTGCCATTCGGCATAGTCCTTGTACTGGAGCTTTATTTCCGGCAATCCTTTTCCGGCGTAAAGGGCTGAAAAATCCTTCACCAGGACCTGGGTAGACATCCCATCCGATATGATGTGATGCATGTCCACCAGGAATATATGTTTTTCCTCTTCTAATTTTACCAATCCCACCCGCAGTAACGGCGCGCTCGATAGATCAAAAGGCCGAATGAAATTCCTTATCATATGGGGCGACCACATGGGGTCGCCCCTACTAACCCCTAACCCCTGCTCCCTGCCCCCTAATATTTCGATCTCAAATTCCACATGTGCATGGATCCGTTGAACCGGCTCTTCTTCGATGACTTCAATGGAGGTTCTTAAACTCTCATGCCTCCTGGTGAGTTCACGAATCGATTGTTCCAGTCCCGGTGTATTGATGATTCCTTCCAATATCCATGCCGATGAAATATTGTACGCAGTCCCGTCTTTGTCCATTTGCTGCAAAAAATACAACCGCTTCTGCGCCGATGAGAGTACATAGTATTCCTTCTTCTCCACCAACTCTATATATTCATACTTCCAACGTACTGCATCCGTTATATATCCTGCTAACTCCCTGATCCTTGGACTCTTAAATATTTCCGTCAACAATATTTTTACGTTAAATGCTTTTTCTATCCTGGATACCAGTATCGTCGCTTTTAATGAATGTCCTCCCAATTCGAAAAAATTATCATCGATCCCCATCGATATTTGCAATTGAGACGCATGCAATGCATCTTTACCTAAAATTTCAGACCACAACCCTACCAATTTCCTTTCAATCTCATTCCTCGGCGCAGTATAACTTTCGCCGGCTTTCAACCCCGGTTTCGGTAACGCTTTGCGGTCTATCTTCCCATTGACAGTTAACGGTATCTTCTCCATATGTACAAAATAGGACGGGATCATATAATCCGGCAATTCCTTCGACAGCGATTCTCGTAATTCCGATATCGCATATTCTCTATCGGAAACGATATAAGCACATATATATTTATCCCCGCTATCTTCTTCTCGGACCAACACAACGACTTCCTTTATCCCGGGATAATTCAATAACCGGCTCTCTATTTCTCCCGGTTCAACCCGGAACCCCCTGATCTTTACTTGATGATCGATTCTTCCTAAAAATTCGATGTTGCCGTCTGATAAAAGTCGGGCGAGGTCGCCGGTTTTGTAATTAATATAGGTCTTATAGGTCCTATAGGACCTGGCAAATTTTTCCGCGGTTAATTCGGGCCTATTTAAATAGCCCCGCCCAACCTGCACGCTTCCTATCCGGAGTTCTCCGACTACCCCGGGCGGCAGCAGGTTTCCCCATTTATCCACGATATATATCCCCGTATTTATCACCGGTTTACCTATTGACGGAAATTCCGTTATATCTCCCTCCGGGTCGATAGTCAATGTCGTTACCACATGGGTTTCCGATGGCCCATAATGATTGTGTAGGTAGACTTTCCTCTCTCTTAAATAGTTTCTAAAATTATTGCTTATTATAACCTGATCCCCTGCTGTCTGAATGTGGCGGATACTCCGGGGTAACCGTTTTATATATTCCTCTTCTTTAAAAATCACTTTCAAAAAGGAAATCGGCAAAAATACCGTCTTTATCCCATTTCTTTCTATAAGTTTGAATAGCTCCGGTATATCGGTCCGGGTTTCTTTATTTACCAGGAAAAGCTGCCCCCCCGATAAAAACACTGAAAATATCTCATGAAATGAAGCGTCAAAACTTATCGTAGAAAATTGTAATATTCGACTGCAATCGATGCCGGTATACTTAAATTGAAACTTGAATAGATTAACAAGGTTACGGTGCTCCACCATCACTCCCTTGGGTTTCCCTGTCGAACCCGATGTATATATCACATACACCAGGTTAGAACCGCCGCCGATATATTCCAGGTCAGCGTTTCTCCGTCTATAAATCTCTTCCCGCCCCAGGTCTATTACCTCTAATTGGTTGATAATTTCGTCATCGATATCTTCTATATCATCACTTACTAACAACCACCGGACTTCTCCATCCTCAAGCATGTATCTCTTTCTCTCCCCGGGATATTCCGAATCGATCGGTAAATAGGCCCCCCCGGCTTTCATTATCCCCAACATCCCGATTATCATCTCCACCGATCGTTCCACCATTAACCCTACAGCGCAGTCCGGACCGACTCCTTTCTCTCTTAATCGATAAGCCGATCGATTGGCTTGACCATTTAATTCGCGGTAGCTCAGATTGACAAGTCCGACAGACAGTGCTGCCCCTACAAGGGCAATGCGATCCGGTGTTCGCTCCACCTGTTCTGCAAATAACCCGTGGATCGTCTCTAATCCTTCATATGACCATTCTACTCCCCTGGATAATCTTAAAACTTCCTCCTTTTCTTTCTGGTCCATTATCTCTATTCCCGCTATCTTTAACCCCGTATCACGCGACAATACTTTCAATATATTCTTATAATACCCGATTATTCTTTCTATTCTCTCGGGTTTAAATAAGCGGGTGCTGTATTCCAGTGTAAAGAAAAGTCTCTCCCCACTCTCCACCGCCGTTAAATTCATATCGAATTTCGAGGTTCCTTTTATGTGCAGATAGGAATCCGGCTCATTTTGTCCGAGTGTATCACCTTTGTAGTCCGCCTGGTTCAGCAAATTGAACATTACATCAAAAACAGGATTCCGCCCGGTATCCCGGTTGACTGTTATTTTATCCACCAGCACTTCAAACGGATAGTCCTGGTTCTCATATACGTCTAAGGTTCGCTGCTTTACTTCTTTTAAAAACTCACCAAACGGTTTATCCCCGGATGGGTAGTTCCTGATGGCGAGCGTATTGACCAGCATGCCGATGACATTTTGCAGGTCGGCATGACGTCGGGCGGCAATGGGGGTACCTATGACGATATCTTCCTGTCCGCTCAATTTCGACAACAATATATTAAATACCGCTAATAAATACATGTACAATGTCGAATCGTTTCCCGATGCGATCCGCTTTACATTCACGGTTTCTTCACCAGTGAGACTAAAACTCACCACATTACCTTCAACACCCTGTATCAGTGGTCTCGGATAATCGGTGGGCAGGTTGAGCGCCGGGATTTCAGCGGAAAAATTTTTAAGCCAGTAGGGTTCCTGTCGGTTTATTTCTTCCTGTCGGCGTGTGCTGTTATTCCACTCCGAATAATCTTTATATTGGAGACGCAGAGGTTGCAGCGCCGCTCCTTCAAGTAACGCCCGGAACTCCTGCTCCAATATGCCTTGCGATGTCCCGTCCATGATGATGTGGTGCATGTCTATAAAAAGAACCCGCCGGCATGAGCCCACGACCACCAGGTTTGCCCTCAGCAGAGGCGCTTCGCCTAAATTAAACGGCTTTATAAAGCCGGAAATAAGAGAATCGACCCCTGTTTCTTCCTTTACTTCATAATAACCGATGGAAAAATCGACCTCGCGGTGTATCCTCTGAAACGGCTCTTCGTTTACTGTTATAAACGATGTCCTTAAACTCTCATGCCTTTCAAGCAACTTTTTCAATACCGATTCCAGTTTGCTTTTTTCGATACTTTCCCCAGGGGGGATAGTATAGGGCATATTGTAACTGGTATTATCCGTCACCAATTGCTGTAAAATATATAATCTCTTCTGGGCCGGGGACAGTTCATAATATTCTTTTTCTTCCGCGGGTTCTATGGAAATATGGAATTCTTTACTCTTTCCTTTGATATATTCCGCCAATTCCTTGATTCTCGGGGTTTTAAATATTTCCGCCAACGGGACTATGACATCAAATACCTTATGCAGCCTGGATACAAGAATCGTCGCTTTTAGCGAATGCCCTCCCAACCGGAAAAAATTATCAGCGATTCCTATGGATGTTTGCAATTGAGATGAATGCAATGCGTCTCTGCCAAGGACCTCAGACCATATCTCTACCAATTTCCTTTCGATTTCATTCCTCGGCGCCGTATAACTTTCGCCGACTTTCAACCCCGGTTTCGGTAATGCTTTCCGGTCTATTTTTCCGCTGGGGGTTAGAGGAATTTTCTCAAGCGGCACAAAATACGATGGTATCATATAATCCGGCAAAACTTTCAATAAATATTCTCTCAATTCAGTATCCGAAAGTTCTATGTCTGAAACAAAATATGCCGCCAGGGTTTTATCGCCGGTTTCATCTCCCTTTACTACCACCGTCGTATCTTTAACGCGGCCATGTTTTAATAATAGGTTTTCGATCTCGCCCAGTTCTACGCGAAAACCCCTGATCTTAACCTGGTGGTCGACCCTTCCCAGGAACTCTATATTGCCGTCATCCAGCCAGCGGGCCAGGTCGCCGGTTTTGTAAAAAATATAGGTCCTATAGGACTTATAAGACCTATTAAACTTGAACTTTCCCGCGGATAATTCGGGCCGGTTCAAATACCCCCGCGCCAGCCCTAACCCGGCAATAGTCAATTCCCCGACGATTCCCGGGGGCTGCAAACGATTATATTTATCGAAAATATAAAGCTTTATATTCGGCATCGGTCTACCGATGGGGATGCTCCCGTTTCCCTGCCATTCGGATAATGAATATTTGCTGGAGTATACTGTCCCTTCCGTCGGGCCATAGATATTTTCCAGTTGGATATGCGTATTTAAAACCCTGAATTTATCCACCTGCCAGGGTAACAACGCTTCTCCCGCTAAGAAGATATATTTCAAACTCGATAACCGGTTCTTATTTTTTTCTGTCACATGCTCTAAAAACCCGTTGAACATGGGGGGCACAAAATTGATATGACTGACTCCATTTCTTTCAATCGAATCTAATATGGCCTGTGCGTCTTTCTCGCCCCCCTTTTCCAATATGGTTACTTTTCCACCCCCCATATACCATCCGAATAACTCTGTTACCGAGACATCGAAAATATACGATGTCTTAAACAGGTAGGTGTCCGCTGGGGTGAAAGGGTATCGGTCTTGCAGTGCAAATAGTAAGTTAACGACAGATGCATGCTCTACTATCACTCCTTTCGGGTTCCCGGTAGAACCGGAGGTGTAGATGATGTAAGCAAGATTTGAAGAATCGGAAGCGAGGAAGCGAGGAAGCGGGGAAGCGGGGAAAAAGCTGGAAAACACAAATTCCGCTTTTCCTATCATTATTTTTGCTGCGCTGTCCTTTAACATATAATCGATGCGTTCCTGGGGGTATGACGGCTCGATTGGCAAATACGCGCCGCCGGCCTTTAAAATACCAAAAATCCCGATGACCATCTCAATGGAACGTTCCATCATAATGCCCACAATATTGTCCGCCAGGACGCCTTTTTCGATTAATAACCCGGCCAATCGGTCGGATTGCTCATTTAATTGGCGGTAGCTCAGACAGACAGGTCTGACAAGTCGGACCTGTCCGACGGAAAGAGCAATACGATCCGGCGATTTTTCTACCTGTTCTTCAAATAATTGGTGGACCGTTTTATCCCGCGGGTATTCCGCCGTTGTATTATTAAAATCATATAATATCCGGTTCTTCTCTTCGCTGGAGATTATTTCTAATTGAGATAACGCCGTTTCCGGGTTTTCTACAATATTTTGTATGATTCCTTTAAAATGGCGGGCCAAATTTTCAATGGTTTCTATCTCAAATAATCCCGGTTTGCAGGAAAATTTAATTTCAATCTCATTAAACGGCATAATGCCCACAGATAAATCATAATGGGTCATTTCCACCATGGAATATGAATCGACTGATAATAAGCAACCTTCAGGGATCAGGCGGTTATCCAGCGGATAATTCTCAATAGCCACAATAGTATCGAAAAGCGAGCCGTTGTTTTCCACCGGGCTGTAATTTTGAATATCCACCAGCGGCGTATTCTCAAACTCTTCACGCTCCCGCAATACTTGATCTGTCTGAAAAACCACATCGATTATTTTTTCATTGGGGGATGTTTGGGTTCTCAAAGGAATCGTATTGATAAACAGGCCTACCATCTCCTCTATTCCTTTTATCCCGCCGGACCTGCCGGATACGGTTGTACCGAAAATAACATCATCGCTGTCGCAATATTTTTGCAGCAATATCCCCCAGGCTGCATAGAAAACCGGGGCCAATGTGACCCGGTTATTTTTGACAAAAACATCCAACTTACCTTTTATATCCTCTTCCAAAATAATCGAGGAATCTTCCGCCCTTGTTGTCTCATCTATTCTCCTTTTAATGGGCAGTTCCGTCGGCGCTTCAACGCCTGCTAAATATTCTTTCCAGAACTGTTCCTGTTTATTTCGATCCCGGCTTTGAATCCATCTGATAAATTCCTTAAAGGGAGGTTTAACGGGAATTTTTAGCGACCGCCCGCCATGGGACAACTCATGATAAGCCTTAAAGAATTCTTTTAAAATGACGCCGTTACTCCACCCGTCATATAATATATGGTGGTTACTGATAACCACCCCGTATTGCTTTTCAGCCAGCTTGCATAAAATAATCCGAAAAGGAACCTGGTGTAAATCGAACGTTTCGCGCCGGTCTTTCTTTTTTATCTCTTCTAATGCCGTTTTCTTTTGCCTGTCGTCTTTGCCTGACAAATCATAAAAAATGACTTTGCATTTGTGTTCTTTCAAAACGATCTGTGAAGGTTTTTCTAATTTTTCCCAACGGAACACGGTACGCAGCATTTCATTGGTTGCGATGACGGTATTCCAGGCTTTTTCAAAATGCCGCACATCGATTTCCCCCGATATTTCCAGGCTTAATTGTTCAAAATAATACTCACTCCCGGGATTTTTCAAATAATGGAACAGAATCCCTTCCTGCACCGGGGCTAATGCAAGAATATTTTCGATACGTTTGGGGTCTAGTTTTTCCACCTTATTCCTTAGAATGCAAAGATAATCGATTTAAATTTGTGTAAGCTCCCGCTAATGCTGCACATACTGAGCTTTCAAGGGATTTCTCATTCGGACTTTCAAAATTTTTTGATCTCTAGTGAACGCCTTCTATCGTTGATAAAATAAAATTTATCATAGATTGGACCTGTTGTCAAGCCAAAAAACACCCTGGTGAAAAGGAGAATTGCTTCCAGGCAATATGTTTCCTTTTACTTCTTTTTGTGGTAAACTTTCCTCTAAATATTTAATTAATAAACGCCGGCCGGACAGCGCATGATTAAACGTATTAAAGGTATATGGGAATTTAAATACCTGATCTATAACCTGGTGCTAAGGGACCTGAAAGTGAAATACAAAGGGACTACCCTGGGTTTCCTCTGGTCCCTGCTCAACCCGCTGCTCATGCTGGCGGTCTATACGGTGGTCTTTAAATACCTGATGGGCCCGAAAGTGGAAAATTTTACGATTTTCCTCTTCAGCGCCCTCCTGCCCTGGACCTTCCTGGGCTCCGCCGTCGCCATGGGCGCCGGCTCTATTACCGATAACGGCAACCTGGTTAAAAAAGTCTACTTCCCCAGGGAAGTCCTGCCCCTCTCTGTCGTACTGGTCAACCTCTTCCACTTTTTCCTCACTTTCCTGGTGCTGATCCCGGCCCTGTTTTTCTTTCACATCCGGCCGGGCTTCGCTTTTCTTTTCCTGGCGGTGATTATCTTCTTTCAAACTCTCTTCGTCCTGGGTATCGCTTTGATTTTCTCCGCTTTGAACGTCTATTACCGGGATATTAAACATTTGCTGGAGGTGCTTTTACAACTTTGGTTCTGGGTGACGCCGATTATCTGGCCGATTACGCTGTTCCCGATTAAATACCGGGCCCTGGTCTACCTGAACCCTTTTACGGTTTTTGTGACGGCTTACCGCGATGTGATTTTGAAAAATCGCATCCCGGGAATCCTGACCATTGCGGGCGTAATGGTCCTGGGCGTCCTTGTTTTCCTGCTGGGCGCATGGGTGTTCCAAAAAAAACAGCGGCGCTTTGCCGAAGAGATCTGAACCATGAATATGTCCACGAATGCGATCGAAATTAAAAACATTTCCAAGAAATTCAAAACCTATCGTAATAAAGAATCGCACCTGAAATATGTTTTCCTGAACCTGCTCAAAGGCAAACGCTCCAGGCTTCATTCGGAATTCTGGGCGTTGAAGAATATCGACCTGGATATTGAAAAGGGCCAGACAGTGGGTTTTATCGGCTGCAATGGTTCGGGGAAAAGCACCCTGTTGAAACTGATCTCCCGGATTCTTTACCCGGACGGGGGCGCGATCGAAGCCCACGGCAAAATCTCGACGCTGATCGAACTGGGTTCGGGTTTCCACCCGGACCTGACGGGCAGGGAAAACGTCTATATCAACGCCTCGATCCTGGGTTTCTCCAGGGCGGAGGTGACGAAGAAATTTAAGGATATCGTGGATTTTTCGGGGCTGGAGGATTTTATCGATAACCCGGTTAAAACGTACTCCTCCGGCATGTACGTGCGCCTGGGGTTTTCCGTGGCGATTAATGTCGCACCGGATATCTTGCTGGTAGACGAAGTGCTGGCGGTGGGGGACGAGAATTTCCAGAAGAAATGTATTAAAAAGATCATGGAGTTTAAAGGGCAGGGGAAAACGATTATTTTTGTCTCTCATGATCTTAAGACGGTGGAGGAGTTGTGCGACCGGGTGGTATTACTGCACAACGGCAAACTGGTAAAGCAGGGCAAACCGGTGGAGGTGATTTCCGAGTACCACCGGTTGTTGATCGGCGCCGGTCAACTGCAAGTAAGAAAGGAAGACCCCCGGCAAGGTGAAGGCGAGCCGAGGGACCGGTCCAATTGGAAAAATCGCTGGGGCAGCAAGGAAGTGGAAATCACGGGGGTGCAATTCCTGGATTTGCAGGGCACTGAGTTGGAATTTGTGAAAACGGGCCAACCGCTGCGCGTCCGGATCGCTTACGACGCCCACAAGGAGATTGAAAACCCGGTCTTCGGCGTCGCGCTTTACAGCGATACGGGCGTTCATATCACGGGGCCCAATACGCGGAAACATAATTTCCATATCGCCGCCATCAAGGGTCAGGGGTACGTGGAATATGAAATGGAATCGGTGCCGCTGCTGCCGGGCAGTTATCTTTTTTCGGCGGCGATTTACGATTACCAGGGGCTGCAAGCTTACGACCACTGGGAACAACACTGGAAACTGCATGTGCTGGAAACGCCGGAAATGCCCGAACGGTTGGGTTTGATTACGATTCCGGCCCGGTGGAGCCTGGGCAAGTGAAGGGGGCGGCTGTGAACGAGAACCGATTATTGGATTATCCGTTTGATCTTTACCAGCGAACCCGGGATATTGCGGAAATTGTGGGGATCATTGCCGGGGAAACGGGCCGGCAGCGGTTACGCATCCTGGATGTGGGTGGGTTCCGCCTGGAGGCGGCGGGGCGAAAGGACTTACTGCTGCGGGAATTCCTACCGGGTCGCGAAATTTATGCGCTGGACCTGGCGGTATGCGATATCCCCGATATCCGGGGGTATATCCAGGGGAACGCCCTCCAACTGCCTTTTAAAGATGGGGTTTTCGATGTGGTGGTTTCTTCGGATGTTTATGAGCACATCCCGGGCCCGGGGCGCGGGGAATTTATCCGGGAGCTGCTGCGGGTATTGGCGGCGGATGGGTTCGCGGCGCTGGGCGCGCCGTTTTTCCGCGAGAAAACTGTTTTAGCGGAAGAAATTCTTTTCGAATTTATTCATAAAACCTTATACGTCGGCCAGGCCCAGTTGAAAGAGCATATCGAAAACGGGTTGCCAACGGCAGCGGGGCTGGAACAAATGTTCCGGGAGAACCGGCTGGCGTTTACCTGTTTCGACAGCGGCAGACTGGACGGCTGGCTGATGAGGATGATGGTGGAACATTACCTCATGACAATTCCTGATACGCAGCGACTGCGTACGATGTTGAACCGTTATTACAATATGTGTTCGTATGAGAGCGATCACGACGGCGAGGGGTACCGGAAAGTGTTTGTGATCGCCAAAGAAAAAGCTGTGGCGTCTGTACTGGAAAAGGTCAAGGAGCATTTTGCCGGCTATGCGGAAAAAGGGAAAGACCGGTCGGCGCCCGCCCACGACCTGGACGGGGCGAGGCTGCTGCTGGACCTGGAGGAGTTGCGTACGCGCAGGTTTTTCCAGGAAAAAGACCGTATTATCCAGCAGCAGGCGGCGCAAATCGGGGCTTTCAACCATATGCGCACGACCCGTGTTTATCGTTTCATCCAGTTCTTCAATAAACTTTTTTTCAGGCCATTTGTGCGGATTTTTGAGAAGGTGAGAAGGTGAGAGGAAGCGAGGAAGAGCGGAAGAGCGGAAGAGCGGAAAAAACTGGGATCGGATTGAAGATGAGAAAAAGATTGATGCACTTGGTGACAGGGGTTTATTTTCGTTGGGCGGATTTTTGGTACTGGAGGGGGGTAAAAAGAAATGCGCTGACTGAGGGGGATATTGCTGTGATGGAGAAAGAGATTGAAGCTTTTGCATTTAAGCCTTTGATTAGTGTGGTGACGCCGGTTTACAATATCGAGCGGGAGTGGTTGGAGCGGGCCATCGAATCGTTGTTGGCGCAGGTGTACGGGAATTGGGAGTTGTGTATCGTGGATGATGCGTCGCCGAAGCCCCATATAAAAGAGGTTTTGCGGAAGTATGCGGGTTTTGATAAACGGATAAAAGTGAAATTTTTGGAGGGGAACCTGGGGATGTCGGGGGCTTCCAATGAAGCGTTAGCTTTGGCTTCAGGGGAATATGCGGCGTTTATGGATCATGATGATGAGTTGAGTAGGGATAGTTTGTTCGAGGTGGTGAAATTGTTGAACAGGGAGTCGGGGGCGGATGTTATTTTCTCGGATGAAGATAAGTTGACGTTGGAGGGGAAGCGGGTGCGGCCGGTGTATAAGCCGGGGTGGGACCCGGGGTTGTTTTTGACATACAATTATCTTTGTCATTTGGTGGTATGTCGGCGTGAGTTATTGATGAAAGTGGGGGGTTTTCGTAAGGGGTTTGAGGGCGCCCAGGATTATGATTTATTGCTGCGGGTAATGGAGATAACGGATAGGGTATTTCATATCCCGAAAGTATTATATCACTGGCGGATGGTTCCTGGGTCGGCGGCGTTTGTTGTGGATGCGAAGAAGGAAGCGTTTGAGAAGTCGAAGCAGGCGTTACGGGATGCGATGGAGCGGCGGGGTATTGCGGCGGAGGTTATCGATGGTAAGAGAATGGGTACGTTTAAAATAGTTGGCGCCTAAAACTTTCAAAAAAGGGCCGTTTTTACTGAATAAGAAGGCGTTCTATAAAATACCGATTCATACTCGATTACGGATTGCTTGTCCGCAGTGAGCCAGGGGACGTCATTATGCGAATATTCGCTGATCTGCGATGCATTCATATGCGAAAGCCGGTTTAATACATCATTAATCATCTCGATTTCATTGGCCTTAAAATACTTCAAGTTCGAATCCCGCAAAGGTAAATATTTTGTCTGTGGATATTTGAAATACCGATCATCCACTTTGATTAGATCTTTGTCCGCTATCATCTCTTCTACGATTTTTTTGAATTCCAGCGGCGTAGGGCCATAATGATTTTTTATATAGGATGCTCCTATTAACTGCTCCTCATACTTCTCATAGAAATCGAAATCGATAAAATATAAAAGCTTATATAGTACGGTTTCTCCGATATTGGGCTTTGAACCGACTTTATTCAATATGTAAAGCAATACTTCTTTGAATTTTACAAGATTTTTTTGGGGAACATTAATCCGGATCTCACTAGAGGCATTTAAACCTGCATCAACCTGGGATATATTAATGGAGGGTTCTTTTTTTAAATCCAGGAGTTCATCGATGGAGCAATTAAACGCTTTTGAGATTTCCACCAGTTCGCAGCTTTTAAGTTCCCGCTTGCCGTTTTCAATTTGCGACAGCGATGACCTGGATATCGACAGGATTTCTGCTAGTTTTTCCTGGCTTATCTGTAATTGATCTCGTATCTTTTTAATTTTCATTCCCAGCTTCTGATTGAAATCGTTCATTTTTTCTCCTGACGCATATTATAATATTTGTTTGAAATTCTGTCAACCGGGTGTTGGAAAACAAAACATCTATTTTATATGTCCCGAACACATCAACCCTGTCCTCAGCGGCTAAACTTATTTCCCGGCGCGAATGATTTTTCCGGCCTTGTTGGAAGCGATCTCCAGCGACGAAAAAATGGAATATACCACGTCGCATGGCGCATGGGGTTTTTCCCAAAAAAGCGAAAATTTACTTCTTTCTTATTATGCAATATGTTATAATAACAAAATGCATAATTATATGAATTACCGGGAAACGAGGGCAACATGAAGTTCTATGACCGGCAGGACGAATTGGAAAAACTGGCGTCGTTTGAAAACCTGGCGAACCAAAACCTCTTTACGGTAGACTCAACGGCAGCTTCTTATTAAGACACTTTTCCCTTGCAACTGTAAAAGAAATATTGTCGGATCACGGCTTAACGTCCAATGATGATTTGCTCTTCTTCTATTCCCTATTCGAGGGGATTCCTTTCTATTACAATTACATCAGCGAACGGGGAGGGTTTGGAAAATCCAGGCAAGATCTCATCAGGGAAGATATCCTGGATGAAAATTCCATCCTTCTTAATGAAGGGAGAGAGATTTTATTGGAAGAGTTCGGCAAAGATTATTCTACCTATTTCAGTATATTGGAAGCCATTGCCGGCGGCGCCACCACCATGTCCCGGATTGCGGATGCTTCGGGGATTCCTGTTCACAGCCTGGCCCGGTATATTTCGGAATTAATGGAGGACCACGAACTGATCGAACGTAGAGCGCCTTTCGATTCGAAAGAAAGCCACAAAATGGGTCGCTATTATATCGGTGATAATTTCCTGGATTCCTGGTTCAGGTATATTTTTAAAAATAAGAGCCGGATCGAAATGTTGGGCAGTGAGCGCATAACGACTGAAATGATGGAAGATATGCCGGTGTTTATGGGTAAAAAATTTGAAAAATTTATGATCGCTTATTTGAGCGCAATGAACCGGGAAGGACGGTTGCGTTTCGACCGCATCGGTCAATACTGGGATAGGGGGGAGACTGAGATAGATATTATATTCACCAATGACAGGGACAAGGAAATTTATTTCGGAGAATGCAAGCTTTCACCGAAGCGGTTTAATATAGAGGCGATAAAAATGAAAATAAGAAATTTCATTGAAGCCGGGAGAAAATATTCGGATTGGAAGAAAGTCTTAAATCTATACACCCCCGGTGCAGAGAATTTTTTGTACAAATCGATTTCATTAAGCGAATAACCGGGATCGAAGTGAAATTCGGCCTGTCCCATAGTCAACCATAAAGTATGGTTTCGCCCGCGGGTTTCTTCTTCTTTTCGGGGGTCCCGGACAAAGACTATTTTTAATCTACCCGCGGAGGAGCGGGTTTTCCCTCGACAAGTTCCGAATATTTATCTTTTAATAAATCCACCAGGTTCTTTCCTTTTCCAATGGATTCCAGGTCCTTAAGTGTTATTACCAATATGATCAGGTTATTTTCCGAATGAAACCAGATAACCCTCTGACCTTCCGCATCCTTTAAGCTATGGCCGGTAATTCCTTCTCTTGAAACCAGGATACCGGTTTTGCATTTTCTACTCACCATATCGCCTGCCAGGTCATTTATCTCCGGTTTTCCCACCGGGTTCTGCCAGTTTTTACATTCGACGATTATTTCCTCGCCCAATTTTTTAAGCTGCGGGTCATCGCCGGGTTTGAACCACAGGTGAATATCCAGGGCCGAGGTCCTGGAACGGACTTGCTTTCTCACCTCGAAATAGGTTTTATAAGCCCTAAATAAATCGGCAACGAATTTTTCCAGGGCATTTCCTTTTTCCCCGGGGGTGGTAGAGATATTTTTAACCGTTTGTAATCTCTCGCTAAAATTCTCCTTATCGAAATCAACCGGTTCCGTCGGTCCTGCCGCCGGCCCGGTCGCCTCGATATCCCATTCCCGGACAAATTCCTCGAAATAGCCATTGAAAAAAATATAATTTTCCTTTTCATCCTGGAATAACAATCCTTTATTCTTGAAATCATCGATCATTTCTTTTTCAGAGAATTTCAACCGGTCAAGTGGGGTTTTAAGGGAAATATTTTTTAATAAGCGTCGTTCGGTTGTTTCCAGGTGAGACCAGATATCTAAAAAATAAGCATGATAGCTTTCTTTTTCAAAGATCGATTTAAGCCGGTCATAATCGGGGCGGTTTTCTTTGGATTTGATGGAGAGGTTCACGGCATGATAGAAGGCCAGGCGGATCAAGAAAGGATGCCGGCCGGCAAGCCGGACAATAATTTCCGATGCGATGGTGTCGCCGGCCAGCGCGTCTCGTGATAATTTCCGGCAAAATCCTTCAGCCTCTTCCCGGTCAAATACTTCCAACTTAAAAAGGTTCCCGGAAAACAAACCGTTAAAAGGAGAGGCCACGTTATTTTCCCGGATCAACTGCTTGATCGATTTCCTGGAAGCGATAATATATTGGACATTGTACTTATCGGCCAATGAACGAAGGAAACTGAAAAAGTTATGGTCAAAGGCGCTGTTTTCCGAGGCGGCGTCGATTTCATCGAAGAAAAAGATAAAATGTTTTCCTCCATGGTGCGATTCAGCGATGAATTTATTGAAAACATTTTTATCCATTTTTTCTGAATCCACCGGTAGGTTCATGTTTCGGCTGAGGTCTTCGTAAAGCCCCTGTAAAAAAATTTCTACCGTGGTGTCCTGTTTCCCGGCAAAGGTTTCATAGAGTATGTTCACCTGGTTGGGATTGGGCAGCGGGACCTGCTTGATGCCTTCGTTGAAAAGATACTTTAACAACGACGTTTTCCCCATCTTCCTTTCGCCGTATATGGAGACCGATTGCCCTGATGTTAACCTGTGACTGATCTCCTCGATCAATTCTTGCCTGCCGTAAAAGTCCTTGATGTTTTCAATGCCTTTACAAATATAATCGATTTTTATCATGCGTTACTCCTTATTCGTTACTCGTTACTCACTATCGTTATCGTTTAATTCATAAGATTCAAGGGGATGATGAATCAGTACCCAGCGCTTAAATAGCTCCATGAAGAAACCGGTGTGTGGTTTTCCCAGGTATTCCCGCCGGGTAAGGAAATCTTTTTCCTGTAATTGGGTGATGACTTTATAAATATCCACCTTCGGGTCGATCCACCCTTTACATATTTCCCTGACCCGGTCCAGTGAGATAAAGTTTTCATACTCCCGGGTATTTGCGGCCAACAATGAGAGCATCAGGCATTCGGGTTTGCTTAAATATGTCCAGAATTGATCGAAATGGGAGCTTCCCCGGTCGAATAATTTGTCTACCACGACCTGGAGGTCCTTGACGGTTACCCGGCGCAATTGCCGCATTTCCAGGTGGTATACCATTTCGAAACAGATGGCCTGGATAAAATAGGGATTGCAGTTGGTAAGAGAAATGATTTTATCGACGGCATAGGGTTCATATTCTACCCGGCCTTGCAGGGGTTGGGTGATCAACGCCCTGGCATCTTTTTCTTCCAGGGCGCCTATTTTTTCATAGGTGGCGATATTAAACAGGGCTGATTTGGAATCCGCCGCCTCGCTTTTTATTTTATATGTCCCGGCCAGGATGAACCAGACTTGTTGATAATGCTGCATGATGCTGCGCAGGTTGTCCAGTACCGTGGGTTCTACCTTTTTCTCTTTTATCATATAAAATAATCCGTCAAATTCATCGATCAAATAAATAATGGGTTTTTCTTTTACCTCGTTTATTGCCTTTTTTAAAAAGAGTTCGAATTTATACTGGGGGTTGGTTTTAAATTCTTCGGTTACGGGTTCCGCCAGGTGGGTGGGAATGGTGTTATCCAACCGGACCATGGTTTCATATAGGTCCGATGCCATCCGGTAGAAAAGAAATGAGGTATCGTCTCCCATCATGGACTGGATATCCAGGATTACCGGGACGGCGGTATGTTTATAGACCCGGTTTTTTAGTTGGAAGAGGGTGGAGGTTTTGCCGGTTCGCCGCTGTCCATAGAGGATGATAATATTGTTGGGCCCCAGCCTCTGTTCGATGTGTTCCAGCACGTCCTTACGGCCGAAATACATACCGGGTTCCTGAATGGGTCTCCCGGTATAATAGGGGTTATCTAAAGCAAAGCGCTGTTTTGCCGAACCTGCTATAACGGTTTTATCTATAGTACTATCCGCGGCGGGGACGGGCTGAGGCGCCGTGACTTCCAGGCTGGCTTCGGTGGTTTGCCGGGTTTCTTGTTCTTCTTCCGGGGCTGCCGGGTTTGTGTAACCGGCAATTATGTAAAGAGGAAAAGTCCCGGTTTTATGGGCCGTGACCGTGGTTTCCAGGTTAAGGGTTTCCCCGCCCGCCAGGAGGGGTATCGTAAATTGCCGGCGCGCTATTTCCAGTTTATTGCCATTGTATTTCTGGGGCGGCTTTTTGTCGGACAATTCGATAGCAATCTCCTTTACCGGCGCCAGTCCCCGACTGTTGACTTTTATAGCGATTATGCTTTCCTTTCCCATTTCCAGTTTTGGGGTAAGCAATTCCAATGCGATCTCCGCCCTGGCTTCCAGGGACTTTTTTTCTTTGTTGAGTTTCATCTTAATCAAGCAGAGGAAAAGGATCAAAGTGTACTGGAGAAAGCTGAACTTTTCTTCGTACCGGTTCAGCAGGTATTCCAGGGATTCAATGGCAGTACGCCCGGTCAATCGTAAGTCCGCGATTATCATATCCCCTTCCAAGGCGGTCAACAGCCGGTCAATTTTTGCGATAAACTCTTCCAGTTTTTGGCGCCGGGCATTGAGTTCTTCTTCGGCTTCCCCTATGGATAGGGCGGCAAGGATGTCCCGCAAGCGATTCCAATTAAATACGGCTGCTTCTTTTTCCTTTTCCAACAGTGGGTATAAGGTGCTGTCGAAGAACTCATTCATTCCCTTCAACTTATTCCGGTAAAAGCTAAACCGGGTTAATAGGTATACGGCCTTTTTATGGCCTGGGGAAAGGTTCAGCAGGTTTTGGCAGCAGCTTATTCCTTTGGTGATTACAGGTTCCAGCGGAGCGTTAAAATACCCGGTAGTAAGTGTATAGAATAAATGTTGTGCCCGGCCATACCACCATTGACTCTCCCAATCCATGTCTTTATCCCCGTCGGATATAAAGCGTTGGGCCTCTTCTTTACGGAAGATTCGCTTGACACAGCGGAAACCCACATCCGCCCACCTTTGAAAAGCAAAGGAATAATGGCCGTCGGTGATGTCGTTTTTCTCATTAAAAGAAGGTCTAAGCCAGGAAAAACCTTTTAAAGTAAGAGGGAATTCCCCAAAAGGGGAAGTTGAGAAAAGTTGAGTATATTCAAAGACATTGCCCAGGAGATCGCAGATGCCGTAGGGGCTGCGATTGTCTTTACCTTCTATTACCGGATGAGCCTTGATATTCAAGGGATTATCGCTAAGTAGTTCGTGTTGTTCTGTATTCATTGAAAGTATATATTGCATACCTATTGGTTTTTTTTCCCACTTAATTCCCGGCTCATTTTTTTCTGAAATCCCGGCGGCAATTTCCCACTCCTGTTCTAATGGCAAATCTTTCCCCGCCCATTGGGCATAGGCCAGGGCTTCATCATAAGTAATTCCCACTACCGGGTGATTTTCCAGTCCCGTAGGTATTTTTCCTTCCTGCCAATGGGGGGGCGTTTCCATATCCATGGCATCGATGAATTTCTTATAATCGCTGTTGGTCACCGGGAATCGATCCATATAAAAGGGGTAAAGGTAAAGGGGGTATTCATAATGCGGCGATTCGATAAAACCCGAGGGAATCAAGGCCATTTCACGTTGGTCGATGGGAGAAATAATCTCTTTTTGTTCCGGGTCCACTTCCAGAAATTCAGCGCCGAAATCAATGGTCTCGTCGGCGGTGCCGCTCTTTTTTAAGCGGTTTAAAAGTGCGTTAAACCGGTCCTCGCCGATTTCCTTGCGAATTTCCGCTTCGATTTCCAGCAATTCCCGTAAATTTTCAATGCCCATGCGCCGGTAGGTATTCTTCGCCCTGTTAATGAGTCGAACGGCGGGTTCATCATAGGCGGAGCGGGCTTCCAGGAGGGCATAATAAGCTTCCTGTAAGCAGCGTAATAATGGTTCAATTCGATATTTCTTAAAAATATCGCCGGCGGCCTGGAGATATTCCCGCGCTTTCCGGGTGGTCCCCAGCCTTACACTGCATATGCCCATATTAAGAAAGCACTTCCCGGTTTCGTCTTCCCGTTGGATATCCCGGTAGAATTGCAATGCTTTTTCAAAGGTTGAGATAGCCTTTTCATAATGGTCCCCGGCTTTTTCCAGCAGACCCTCATAATAAAATAAATTTGCCGAAGAGGTAACCTTACCGAATTCCGTGCCGGTCTCTTTGTATTTATCTAAATAATCCTGGGCTTTCCCGGTATCCCCGGTTCCAAGATAGTAAAAGAAATATTTTTCATACAAATCGGCTTCCAGTTCCTTATGCGGATTTTCAGCCAGCTCGCTCTCATATCGTTTTAACCATTCCAGCGCTTCGGTCCATTGGCCCATGTCCAGGTAGATATCACTCACATCACCGACGGCCCTGGTTTTATTACTTTTTTGAGTGCCGATTTTTTCTTGTATCACCCGGTTGGCCCGGTAGAACTGCAATGCTCCCGGGAGATGACCGCTTCGGCGGCATATATTGCCCAGTTTTTGATAACAAGCTCCGATTGTCTCTCTTTGCCCGTAAAACAACGACTCTTTCATGTTCTTTAGACTGGTATAATAGGCTTTCTCTATTTCATGGGAATCAAGAAAAGAAGCTGCCAATGTATAATTAATCCAGGGGATGTAACTCTCCAGTTGTTTGAACCCGCGGCAGTAATTAGACAGCGAGTGAGATACTTCCTTTTGCTCTGATAATCTCCCCTGCCTGCCATACAAATCTTGCATTATTTCAGTAAAAAAATAGAGATTGGAGACATCCTCTATGCGGCTTGCTATTTCGATGCCTTTCTTCAGCCATTCTTCACGGCCGGTCCATTGGCCGGTCTCATCAAGAAACCCATCGATTTTTTTTATAAGAAAGAGGCCGTCTTTTTCCCGGGAGTGGGCCAGGCACCAGTCCACGAAAGGTAAGGCGTTCTTCCATTCGTAATGCAGGGCCTGGGGATTGTTTCTTACCAGGTCCAGGTAATAACCGGCCATGGCTTCATACGCCGCATCGCCTTTGAATTCCGGGAGTTTTTCCAGGGCATATTGCCGCAGCAGGGGATGGAGGTAAAGCCGTTGGTTTGCTCTAACCTGGACCATGGAAAGCTGTTCCAATATTTCCACCCCGCTGTCGATGGTTTCTTTATTCTCCTCCTTGAAAATCTCCACCAGTGCCTCCCGGCTAAAATCCTCGCCGCCGAAAATCCCCATTACAGAAAACAACGACTGCTCCAATCCACCGGCAGGGAGTAGGCCGAAGGAAAAATCAAAGGAGAGCCGGACATTTCGATCTTTTTCCTCGGTCTTGTATACATTATTGGGGTCCTGCAAAAGACTCAATTGCTTCTCTGTCAGGAGTTTTTGAAAAGCGGTAATGTCGATCTTTTTGTATCGCAGGATACTGGCGGCTATGGTAATGGCCAGGGGCAAATTACCCAGCAACCCGGTACATAACGAGAGTAACGCCTCCAATTCTTGAGAAGACAGCGCAGCCTTGATGTTCTTGATCGCCACTTCCGAATCTTCCGTTTTCCAGGTTTTGATAAATAGCTGCATGGATTGTTCGTTATCCAGTCGGTGGATGTCTATCACTCCAGCCAGCCCTGCCAGGTGGCGCCGGCTGGTGATAAGGATGGGATGGTTGCGCAGCAGGTCCAGCAGGGGCGGGATATTCTCCAGGTACTCGGCATTGTCCAGGACAAACAGGATATCCAGGTCCTGGATCACGGCCTGGAAATACCTGACCTGGGTTTCCAGCGGTTTTATCTCTTTTAACCAGGCCGCCCCAAAGACATCGGCCATCTCTTCCAGTGAAACGGGTAATATTTTGGCCTCAAGGCGGTGCCAGCAAATCCCGTCTTTAAAGTAACCTTCCCGGTGGAATCGGTGCGCCACCTGTTTGGCCAGGCTGGTTTTGCCGATTCCACCCATTCCGAATAGCCCGGTAACCGCCACGGTTTGTTTATCCAGCAGGGCTTTTTGCAGCACCTCCAGCTCCTTTTCCCGCCCGGTAAAATGGGGGTCTGCCCCGGGTACGTTAAAGGGTTTCAGCGGCTGGAAATCCAGGGGCATGGGCGTAGGGGACGGCCCCGCCCCGGTTTTTTTTTGGCCGCGGGCTTTAATGAAATCATCGACAAATCCGGTTTCACCGTCACCCCTGTCTCCCGGAACCCCGGCTTCTTCTCCCTGGCCGGGGGCCGTTGCCAGGTCCGGGTTTTCATAAGCGCCGGACAAATCCTTTAAAAAAGAGGTTAATTCCGTCTTATCCTTGAGGATAACGGGTTCGATGCCAAAGCGGGTGGAGAGTTCGGTTTGCTTGACTTTGCCGGGGTCCGCCATGGCGATAAAGTGGCGGTTGGCATTTTCTTTATAAGTTATCCGGAAATGATCGAAAACCGCCTGCAAGTTGGGGTCGCCGGCGCTGTAGCCGATAAACAGGAAGGTATAATCCTGCAGCAGGGTTTTCAGCCGCTCCACCATGATGGGCCGGGTATCGGCAAAGTTCTGGTAGTCGATACTGGAAACCACCATATGGTCGGGGTGGTTGATATCGCCGTGCAAATAGATCAATTGCTTTTTGGCGGAATGGGGATCGAAATAAGCCATGTTCTCGTCCGAGTATATCCGCGTGAGCCTGGAGGGGCCGTAAAGGTCTTCCAGCAGGTTGTCGTAATTGGTGGTTATAATGATCTTGAAAGGAAGGCGTTTGATTAAATCATGATTGGGGTTCAGTTCCAGGGTGACGGCGCCGATTTGTTTCACGATATGTTCGATAATCTCTTTGCGGTTATGAATTCGTTCCTGGATAAGGGTGGTGGCCACGGCAGGGAAATTTTCTTCATCGGGGCAGTCCAGTTTTTTGCAGAAAGGCTCGAACAATTTTTTCCAGCCGGGGAGCCCCGATCCCTGTGATAACCCGGCCCCCACGAAAAGAATGACTTTTTGCTGCCTTAATCTCTCCACCAGGAGAGGAACCGCTTGCCGGATATTCAAAACCCACCTCCGGGAAAAGGTAGGCCGGGTACTTTATTTAATGCTTTTTCCATACAGGAATTATAGACGAAAATGAGTTTAAAGTCTATAGACCGCGAAGCGGCACCTTATAATCTTTTCGGTAATAAAAGGGGGTGAAATTCGGTCTGTCCCATAATCAACCTTTTTAGAGACGCCCGCAATTATGTTTCCTTTTACTCCTTTTTGTGGTAAACTTTCCTTTAAACCGGTCCCCTTATAAAAAATTTTAGGAGGTGTCGGAACCCTTTTATAAAAGGGTTCTGACCCGCCGGAGGCAATGTATAAGCATGCAACTCAAACTCTTAATATCAAAGGTAGCCAAACTGCCGGGTTGGTGGAAGCGGCGCAGTCAGGGACGGCAGATTATTCGCAACGAAGTAATGAAAACGATTTACCGGGATTTTTTCAATGCCCATGAGGAGAAGAAGACGCCGATGCTGCACCGGGGGGACCTTTATGCGCCGGGTCCGCCGGTTACTGTGCCTTCGGGTGAGATATTGGCAATAATCGAAACATATGCGGGGAAGAGTATTCTCGACATCGGCTGTGGGCACGGGGTATATGGACGGGAACTGCTTAAAAAGGGGTTTGAATATACGGGTATCGAGGCGGACGAGGGGTATGCGGCGGAAGCGGCTAAATATGTGAATGCGTTTCATATGCGGGCGGAGAAGTTGGATTTCCCGGATAAGAGTTTCGATACGGTTATTATGTTGGAAGTGCTGGAGCACCTGGAGGACCCTTGTGGGGCCCTGGCGGAAATTGTCCGGGTGGCGCGGAAAAACTTGATCGTATCGGTTCCGAATCTCGGGCCCATGAAGGATTGCGTGGAACATAATGTTGTGATGCATCATTTCATGGACGGGACGCACGTTAATTTTTTCACGGGGGGGATGTTGGAGCGGTTTTTAAGGGATTATTTCCCGTATGTAAAGGTTACGGAGTTCGGGCAGTTTTTTAATTTGTCGGGCAGTAAGTTGTATTATCACCTGGCGGCCATTGCCTCATTTGAACGATAGGTAAGTGACAATAATGAAGATTTTACATGTGGTGCATGCTTATGAGCCGGCGGTTGGGGGCACGGAGTTCCTGGTGCAGCAGGTATCGGAGTATTTGGCCAACGACGCTAAAGAAGATGTGACGGTGTTTACAACCTTTGCCTACAACACGGGGTTGTTCACCGACCCGCATGCGCCGAGCCTGCCGGCGGAGAAACGGGAAGAAACGTTGAACGGGGTTAAAATCAGGCGTTTCCCGGTGCGGAACCGTTGGGGGCGGTTTTTGTATTTTCTTCAATATGTGTTTTACCGGCTGCGGTTGTGGGGGAACGGCAGGTTGCGCATGCTTTTTTACGGCCCGATTTCGCCGTTAATGAAAAAGGCCATAAAAGACAGCGACGCGGATATTATCGCGGCGGCCCCGTTTCCGTTGAACCATACCAATTATGTTTTCAAGAACCGGGGCAAGAAACCGGTGGTGCTGATTGGGTGTATTCATACGGCGGACCGGCATGGTTTCGACAATCGCAGGATTATTAAAAACATCGAACGGGCCTCCGGCTATGTGGCCCTGACGCAGCATGAGAAAGATTACCTGGTGCATTGCCGGGGCATCGATGAGAAAAAGATACGGGTCATCGGCGTCGGGGTGGATACGGGGATAAAGCCGGCGCCCACGGGTAGGAAGGGCATCCGGCAGGAACTGGGCGTCGCGGACGGGGCGCCGGTGATTGCCTTCGTCGGTCAGCATGGACTGCATAAGGGCATCGAGACGCTTCTCCTGGCCATGCCCCCGGTGTGGCAATGTTTCCCCGGGGCGCGGCTGATTATTGCCGGGGGGACTTCCCCTTTCAGCGGCCTTTTGAAGGAGTTGGCGGGGTTCATGGACCCCGGTCCCGGCGACGCCCGGGTGTTTTTCCTGGAGAATATCGACGAGGTGATGAAGAACGATATATTGGCGGGCTGCGACATTTTTGCCACGCCCTCCGGTTTCGAGTCTTTCGGCATTACTATCCTGGAGGCATGGAAGCACCGGAAACCGGTGGTGGCCTGCCGCATCCATGCCACCATGAGCCTGGTGGAGGAGTATGAAACGGGGCTGCTGGTGGATTATAAGAACCCGCTGGAATTGGCGGAGGCGTTGAAAGAATTGATCGCGGACCCGGATTTGCGAAAAAAACTGGGCCATAAGGGGTTTGAAAAATTGATGAATAAGTATTCCCGCCAGGTGGTGGGGAAGCAGTACCATGATTTTTACCGGGAGGTTTTGGGCCGTGACGGGTAACGATTTTTTTTCCTGGTGGGACGATTGGCGTTTGGAAACCATCGAGAGACCGCATAATGGGGTAGAGGTCACGGAGTATTTCCTGGATAACGCCGGCGGCGGTAAGATAATACTGGATAAGCCCGTATATGATGTTTTGGAATTCCTGGCCATGGCCGATGGGTGTACTTTCGCGGAACTCGACCGCTTGAAGATGGTTTCCTCGGGTTTATTGGAAATTCTTTTAAAGGTATTTGTCCGGGTGGGGGTTTTATCTAATAAAAATGATGAACAGTCAGGGAAAGCGGAAATTGAAGATGGGAAATTAGAAAAGTCTCCTTTAATATCGATCGTTATTGTCAATTATAACGGCGACCGGCATTTGCCGGACCTGCTGGGTTCATTGAAACGGCAAACGTATACGAATCATGAGATCGTTATGGTGGACAATCGTTCGACGGATAATTCCCGGCAATGGGTAAAGGCGCATTATCCCGAAGTCCGGCTGCTGGAGTTGAAAAGTAATACGGGGTTTGCGGCCGGGGTGAATAGGGGCATCCGCGAAGCCCGGGGCCGGTGGATATTGGTTTTGAACAACGATACCGTATTGGATGAGAACGCCCTTTTTCACCTGGCGAAGAAGGCGGAGGCGCTCTCCTTCTCCGGGGACGCCCATGACGCCGGCGCTGAGAAATGGGCGGCCGTTGTACCCAAAATGATGTTTTTCAATAACCGGGCGTTTATCAATGCCATGGGTAATTCGCTTTATCCTATCTCCTGGGGCTCGGATAATTTTATCGGCTGCGTCGATTTGGGCCAGTTGGATGAATTTAAAGAACCGATGTCCGCCTGCTTCGGCGCGGTGCTGCTGAACCGGGAAGCGCTGGACACAATCGGTCTGCTGGACCCGCGTTACAAATTCTATTATGAAGACATGGACTGGAGTTTCCGGGCGCAATTGTACGGGTACTCCATCGAAACCGCCCCCCGGGCGATCGTATATCATAAATTCGGCGCTTCCATGGGCCTGAAAAGCATGGCCTTTAAAATTCGCTTTATCGTGGGCAACCGCCTGTACTTTATTTTGAAAAACCTGGAACGTAAAACGATCCGGCGGTTCCTATTTAACTACTTTCCGGAAGATATCAAGAGTACGTTGATCTATCTGAAGAGAAGGAATTTCTCCCTGGTGGGGGCTTACCTCCGCGGTTACTGCCGGTTTTTCCTTTCCTTGCCGGGGCTTTGTTTTAAAAGACGGCGGCTGCAGCGGCAGCGAAAAATTTCCGGCGTCCATGACGCGGAAATTCTTGCCCGCGCCGTACCTTTTAATACCACGCTGATGGCGCGGGGTGCGCCGCTGTTGGACGTCTATTCGCTGCGCGTGAATTATGCCTTCCTGGGTCCGGGTAATCCGGGTAATAGTCCCGTGAATCCCGGGAGTCCCGGGAACGACATCATATCCTGGCGCTTGCGTCCACCGCCACGAGACAAACAAACCCCGGAAAAGATTTACATGGAATATGGTTTCTATCTATCTGAACCGGGATATTACGATATTCATTTGCTGGGATTGATTAAGCGAAAGTCGGACCGCACCGTCTACCTTGATGGGGGCCTGATAAAACAGGAAATCGAGATTGACAAAAAAAATAAAATGTTTATAATGAATTTCTGCGCCGGGGAAAAGATATATATCCCCCGGGGCCCGCACATCATTGAATTGGGTTGGCGCAGCCAGGTGTATGCTGTTGTGATAAGAAAAAATAATGCCTCCGGCGGCCAGGGGCTCTTTTCGAGAAAACCGCCCCTGGACCCCGCAAAAGCTTTTGATAGGAGATTAAAATGAGAATTAAAAACACATCATTAACAAAAACCATCATTACCCTATGTTTCGCGTTATTGTTCGTTACTTTCAATATAAGAGCGGAAGAGCCCCTTCCACCGGGACTTTTTTCCGCTGCCGGGATATATGAACAGGCGACTGTTTTAGACAACACGCCGTTGATTCGTTCACGGGCCGTAAGAGTTGATCTGGACCAATTATGCCGATTGGAAACCGCGGCCGATGCCATGGGTATGCCCACGGAATCATATCCCCTCTCTTTGAACCTTTTTGACGATGTTTATTTCAAAGCCCGGATTTACCAGGTAGAGCAAACTTTTTCCGGCGGGACTTCTTACGTCGGATTCCTGGAAGGAATACCAGGGGGAGAAGTCGTGATGGTAAAGGGCGATGGAATCCTTTCCGCCAATATCAACAGCGGCCGACATTTATACCGGGTGCGGTACATTGCCGGCGATTTACACAGCGTACAGGAGGTGGATCACAGCCGTTTCCCGTCGGAATTGCCGCCGGTCCCGGTAGATCTAAAACCGGCCGATGAAAAAACAGACGCCCCATCAGACACGGGTATTTACATCGATGCCCTGGTGGTATATACCGCCGACGCCCGCACCGCGGCAGGCGGAACCGCCGCCATGGGAACTTTAATCGACCTGGGGATAACCGAAAGCAATGCCGGGTACAGCAACAGCGGCGTGACCCAGCGGTTGCGCCTGGTCCATACGGCGGAGGTCGCCTACGATGAGACCGGTTTCGATTGGAGCACCTGCCTAACCAGGCTTAAGGACAAATCCGACGGCTATATGGATAATGTGCATACCTTACGGGATACCTATAGAGCCGACGAAGTTGCATTAATCGTTAACCAGGGCGCCTATTGCGGTCTTGGATATTTGATGCAAACGCTGAGTAGTTCCTTTGAGGCCAATGCATTTTGTCTGGTATCCATCGATTGCGCTACCGGGTATTACTCCTTAGCCCACGAGTGGGGACACAACATGGGCTGCGCCCATGACCGCGCCAACGCCGCCAATGCCGGGGTATATGATTATTCCTACGGCTACCAGGACCCCGATGAAGCCTTTAGAACCATCATGGCATACGATTGTCCCGGCGGCTGTCCCCGCGTCAACTACTGGTCCAACCCCGATAAAACCTACGGCGGCAAACCCATGGGCGTCGTCTATACAGACCCCCTGGCCGCCGATAACCGCAAGTCGTTGAACAACACCCTCAGCACGGTTCGTAATTTCAGACAGGAGATCAGCACTTCTTCCATAACCGTTGTTTCCCCCAACGGCGGCGAAACCTGGGCCGCCGGTTCCACGCAAACGATTTTCTGGACTTCCACCGGCTCCATAAGCAATGTAAAAATAGAATATTCCACCAACAGCGGCAGCACCTGGACCACGGTTATCTCTTCCACCGCCAATGACGGCTCTCATTCATGGAAAATTCCCACGGTTTCGTCTACGAAGTGCAAGGTTAGGATTAAAGAAGCCTCCGGTGGTACGCCGACAGATAACAGCAACGCCGTGTTTTCCATTGTTACGTCCACTACCCCAACTATAACCGTTACTTCCCCCAATGGCGGCGAAACACTGGTAGTCGGAGCATCGCATACTATCACCTGGAGCACCACCGGGAGCGTAGGCAGCGTGAAAATCCAGTATTCCATCAACAACGGCAGCAGTTGGACTAACATTATTACCTCCACCGCCAACGACGGTTCGCATAAGTGGACTGTCCCTTCGAAACCGTCTACCCAGTGCCTTATAAAAATCCTCGAAGCATCGGATAGTTCACCCACAGATACATCGAATACTGTTTTCACAATATCCACCACGTCGGGTTCCAAAATATCCTTAAACCGGACTAAATTCTATTACGGCGCCATCGTCGGTGGAACTAAGACCGGAAGCCAAACCTTGCGTATTAATAACAGCGGCGGCGGTACATTGAGTTGGAGCATCTCCGATAACGCTTCATGGCTCAGCGGCGCCCCTACTTCCGGCAGTGGGGCCGGGGTGGTTACATTAACCGTAAATACCACCAGCCTGGCCGCGGGAACCTATGCCGGGACCGTTACCGTTACTGCTACCGGGGCTTCCAATACACCCCAGACGGTTTCCGTAACCTTGACGGTTAAAAGTTCAGCCTCCGATCAATCGCCCTTCGGGGAATTCGCTACCCCGGTAAATGGCTCCTATGTCAGCAGCAGCGTTCCTGTCACCGGTTGGGCGCTGGATGATATCGATGTCGCCAGCGTAAAGATTTACAACGGTTCCACTTATATAGGGGACGCCGTATTCGTGGAAGGGGCGCGGGCGGATGTCGCGGCGGCTTATTCCACTTACCCGAAAAATTACCAGGCCGGGTGGGGTTATATGTTATTGACCCACTTCTTGCCCAACGGCGGCAATGGAACCTATACCCTGTACGCCAAAGTCACGGATTCCGCCGGTCATGTGGTGACATTGGGTTCAAAAACCGTTTATTGCAATAATTCCAACGCAGTGAAACCCTTTGGGGCCATCGATACCCCTACGCAGGGCGGCAGCGCTTCCGGTAGTAGTTTCACCAATTTCGGATGGGTATTAACGCCCCAGCCCAACAAGATACCCACGAACGGTTCCACTGTTGAAGTTTACATAGACAGCCAAAAAAAGGGAACGGTCACTTACAACCAATACCGGTCGGATATCGCATCCTTGTTCCCCGGTTATGGCAACAGTAACGGTGCCGCCGGTTCGTTTAATTTTAATACCACCGGGTACAGCAACGGCGTTCATACCATATTCTGGATCGTTACCGATAATGGGGGGAACGCCGACGGCATCGGCAGCCGGTTTTTCATCGTGCAGAATACCGGGGCCGATATGCATGGATTCGGGGTCAGGGATCAGGGGGCAGGGGAAAAAGGAAGCGAGGAAGCGAGGAAGAGCGGAAGAGCGGAAAAAGATGAGTCCCGTAGGGGCGAACCTGCGTGTTCGCCCGTTTTTGATTCGTTTTCGCCCATCGATGACACGTTGTCGCTCCTCCCTGATCTAAACGGTCCAATAACGGTTATAAAAGGGTTTCGAAAAGATGCTGCGCCGCAAACGGTTTATCCCGGGGACAACGGTATTACGAATATCGTTATCCATGAATTGGAGCGGGTGGTAATCGATTTCCGGGTAGCTGTCCAGCCGTTGAAATCTCTGCCCATCGGTTCGACGTTGGACAGGGAAAAGGGAGTTTTCTATTGGAATCCCGGACCCGGTTTTATTGGAAATTATGAATTGGTATTTATCGACAGTATAGAGAATCGAGCAAAGCGAGTAAACATAAATATCTTGCCTAAATATTAAATAAATGTAGGGCTTCGATTTGTAGGGGTTTGATTCATCAAACCCCTTACGGATGTTCATCTTTCGGGTTTGATGAAGCAAACCCCTACGTCTTCCCGGTATTTTCTTCATATTAAAATCGGTTTGACAGTTTATAGAAAAATGCATGGCACGGGTTTCCTTTTCCGCTTTCCAGTTCGGACAGGTAACAACCGGCTATATCCAGTGCCGCGGCCATGTCTTTTTGTTTTAGTTGCAGACTGGCCCTGATTTCTTTGATTCTTTTGCCTTGAAGTCAATGACAAGTTCTGCGATTTTAATTTTACTTTGTTCTTTCGTATACGGCATGTGAAAATTATATCTCATTTAGATTAGCGCGTAAACAAAGTAAAACTTTTTTCAGGATAACGAAGGCGCCCTAATAATAATTATTGAAGAAACGATTAAATATGACTTCTTACAACATCCGAATGTACAAGCGGTGAGCGCATCGTGTTTTTTCCCCGGTCAACCCAGGTGGAACATGAATTACATCTATGAAGGCCTGGACGAAAGAAAAAACAATATGACCGGATGCATCCCCGTGGATTACGATTTTATCGATACATTTAAGCTGAATATCGTGGAGGGGAGGGGTTTTTCTAAAGAATACCCCACGGATGAAACAAACGCTTTTATCGTTAATGAAGCGGCGCGCAAAGAATTTGGCTGGGATACCCCCATCGGCAAAGAACTCAATATCGCGAATTGGAAAAAAGGAACCATCATCGGTGTGGTAAAAGATTTTCATTTTAACTCATTACGTCAGAAGATCGGACCGGCGGTACTCTATATCGAGCCCCCCCATTTCGAATATTTTTCAGTCCGGGTCAACCCTGCGAATGTATCGCAAACCATCGATTTTCTCAAGGACAAATGGCAAAAACTCGTCCCCGGTGAAACATTCGAATATTCGTTCCTGGCAGAGGATTTCGACCGTTTATACAGCACAGAAACACGATTGGCGAAAATTTTAATCATAATCACTATCCTGGCAATTGTAGTTGCGTGCCTTGGGCTATTTGGCCTGTCTTTTTTTGCGGCGGAACAACGTAAAAGGGAAATTGGAATTCGTAAAGTTTTTGGAGCAACGGCGACAGCTATCGCCATCATGTCGGCAAAGGAATTCGCCAGGTTGGTATTAGTTGCAAACCTTATTGCCTGGCCCATTGCCTGGTATATTATGAATAAATGGCTGCAAAATTTTGCCTACCGGGCAGGAATCGAAATTTGGACATTTTTACTGGCAGGAATGATTTCGTTTGTTATTTCACTTTTGACCATTAGTTACAAATCGATTAGAGCAGCTTGCGCCAACCCGGCGGATACGTTGAGATATGAATAGGGAAAAAGAGACATGCAAGAAGAATTTCTTCGCTCTTTACAATAAAAAATTTTCAGATATAATATAGCAGGTGCAAAAATCATGAAAAACGCTGAATATTATGTCAAAAAAAGCCAAAACGAAAGATTGGTGGCCATCGGCCAACGAATAAAAAATGTTCGGAATACGTTACGATTATCGCAGCGGGAAATGGCCGCCGGTCTTAATACATCCGCCAGCTACCTTTCCGAAATAGAGAGTGGTAAAGCAAATCCCGGCCCGGGATTTTTCCTTGATCTTTCCGATGTTTACAATGTCAGCATCGAATACGTATTCCATGGAGAGGGCGAGATGTTCTATGACCCAAAAACAAGACTCC
>Ga0315278_10000020_pt1 | contig 143739 bp, 109 predicted proteins | sample YL17G06_0_MG_FD_203880 | JGI IMG/M metagenome (GOLD analysis project Ga0315278, IMG submission 203880) | Sediment microbial communities from Yellowstone Lake, YNP, Wyoming, USA - YL17G06_0 | ecosystem: Environmental > Aquatic > Freshwater > Lake > Sediment | place: USA: Wyoming | collected... | reverse complement strand
CCCCCATCACACTCACGGAGAATCTTTATGATCTCCTCGACTTTGAATCTCTTTTGTCTCATGGATCTACCTCTCTTTTAAGTTAATACTAACACTCAAGGTAGTCCAGCTTTAGGGGGTCAGGCCATAGATACTCATTATTTTAATAGTTTTCTTATCTTATTAATAAAAGCAAATTTTAAAACCCTGAATGATCTAGATAAATGGATTAAAAAGCTTGAAGCAGATATGTTAATATTGCAAAAGCTTCCCAGTTTTATAATGGATAGATTGAAGATTGGCGCAAATATTTCCATAAATATGATACATCTTCTTCATTTTCTGATGCATGCAGAATATTTAAAGGATGAGGAAGATAAAGTTGGCATATCTTGGATTGAAACATAAAAAGATATTACTAATCAATTATGCAATCATATAAGAATTAGTATGATTGATTATGTTAGTGTCTTCATCACTATAAAAGATGAAATTAAATGGCAGGAAGGAGAAAATTATATGCCCACTAAAGTATTTATCAGCTGGAGTGGAGATCTAAGCAAGAAAATTGCAGAAGAGCTCCGTAATTGGCTGCCAGCAGTACTGCAAAGTGTGAAACCCTATTTCTCAGATGATGATATTGATAAAGGAACAATCTGGAATCGTGAAATATTTAAAGAACTCGAAGATACTAATATAGGATTAATATGTTTGACACCAGATAATGTTGATAAACCTTGGATTAACTTTGAAGCTGGATCTTTATCAAAGAGTTTTGATAAATCAAAAATATGCACTTTACTATTTAGTCTTGAACCATCTGCATTAAAAGGCCCTCTTACCTCTTTTCAATGTACGAAATTTGTAAAAGAAGAATATAGAAAATTAATAGAAACAATAAATGATTGCGCAACAGATTATAAACTTGAATCGAAAACTTTAGATATGGCTTTTGAAAGTATGTGGCCACTATTTGAAAAAAAAATAACCACTAAAATCTCTTCTCATAAAAGTGCAGATAAAATAGAAAAAAGACCAGATAGAGATATATTAGAAGAAATTTTAGAACTTTCTAGAATGCGATATTCAAGATCAACTCTTCCTAAAGGTGTTATGCAGAGAACTTTTGCAGAAATATTCAGAGCTATGCTGGAATTAATGTCTCTTTGTGGAAAAGAAAAGGAAAATGAAATTCAAAAAATTATGAATAGTATTGAGATTCCATTAAAAATATTATCCAAAGAAATGAATGTTGAATATCACAATATTTTGTTTAGCGCCGGAAATAGACTCCACCTTTTCTTGTTGGGTGAAGATGATTTAGAAGCACGTGATATTGATTCTGATGGTCCTGGGTTAGATTATTAAACAGACTGACAATATCTCTTGATATTTTGCCGACGACGGTGTTTTACACCGTCTCTGGAATGTTTACAGAACATCTTTATAAAATTGTCTTGTGCTAAAATGATATGTTACAGAGATGGCGCGTTACGTGATAACATCTCCGACAAACAAAGATATTAACAAGTGAAGATATAAAAAGGAGTAGTAATGGAAAACAAAAATGTGGAGTCAGATATTAGTCATTGCTATATTTTGCCATGGTTGAATATAGAAGAAGATATAAGAATAGGAGATGTTACATTCAAGCAAGCTGATCCTAAAAAGTTAGATGATGGATCAAATAATGAGATAATAGGGAGTCTTGCTAAAAGCATGGAGCATTTTGTTAAGTGTAATGGAAATTCGACTGATCAAGCTGCATTATGTTTTTATAAAGATCAATGGCTCTTTCAAAAAGATTTCCAGGGTATGCAAAATATACGAGATGCAGTAGATATTCTATCATTTCTTGTTATCAGCCGATTAAATATCCTCTGTTTCAATGGAAATTTTTATTTGGGACAACCTCCAAGCTCTGAAAAGTTTAAATTAGCGACAATTCCATTATTTATAGAAGGTAATAAAAAGCCAAAAGTGTTTTATAAAGCTGGAGTTAAAACTATTCTTTTAGATACTGGTAAACATTATTTTGATCTTGAACCAACCAAACATGGTTATCAAGAATTAACAGAAAAACAATATGATTCAAAACTCTTGGAATTATTCAATCATTTAATATCTTTGCCAAGAAATGAAGAGATTGAAAGAATATTAAGAAGCCTCATGTGGTTTCGTTATTCTCATACAGAATCTGATGAAGTTGATCCTTTTTCTTGTATTCTAATGAAAATGACAGCTTTTGAAATATTATTAGATTTACCAGATAGAGATGCAAGGCTTACTTTTATGGAGAGTATCGATAACAATTATGTTGAAATCTTTAAAAATGAGTTAAGTTTTTTTGAATTTGTTAAAGAAAATAGAGAGATCCAAAGACGACAGGTTGGGACAACTGTCAATGAAAATAAAAACCAAAGTAAGTTAGCATGGTGGGCTTACGATTTTTATAAGCTAAGATCAAGAATCGTTCATGGAGATCATTTAGAATCGAAGGATCAGAAAAGAGACGATCAAGAATATAATGAATTAATTATGGCGGATCTCGTTTTTTCTTGGCTTGTGAGCGAGAAACTTCAACAGTTAGTTGAAAAGTGTGATTCATTGACCAGACATATTTTTTTTGATGCATTTGAAAAAGCAGGCTGGTTAGAAAATAAAGTGAGGTTAACTAGATTTGAATTTTAATAGAGCTAAAAAATAGTATCAAATCAATTAAAAAGCATAATAGCTTTTTAATTTATATAATCACAGACTTTAATTTAATGAAGTTTTTTTATCGGAACCGTTGTGAGTGCCTAGAATCCCTGGTGTTCGGTGCGGCGGATGATTTCGTCCTGGAGGGATTTGCCGATGTCGTTGAAGTAGTCGCTGTAGCCTGCCACGCGGACGATCAAGCCTCTATACTTTTCGGGATTCTTTTGCGCTTCGCGCAGCGTCTCGGCGTTCACCACGTTGAACTGGATGTGATGGCCGTTCATCTTGAAGTATGTCCGCACGAGGCTCACCATTTTATCAATGCCGGTTTCGTCTTCGAGGAGCTGCGCGGCGAATTTCTGGTTCAGCAGCGTTCCGCCTGTGCGGAGGTGATCCATCTTCGCGACGGATTTGATCACCGCCGTGGGTCCGTTCGTATCCGCCCCCTGCACTGGCGAAAAACCACGATTAAACAGATGGATCGTTTTGATCGGTTAGATGAAAATATTATGTAGAACTATCTGTATCTCTTTCCGTATTTCCAGATGCCTATATGAGCTTTTTTCGCTTTCTGCTGTAACAGGTTGAAATATGGTTTCATCTCGAAGTTGCCTTTGTTGTATATTTCTGCATATCCGCCTTCAAGCAGCTCGGCATTGAACAGCCGCCGGTCAATATACACATACCTCAATATCCTCCCGTAGATGTCGCAATCGTTCAGCGGATCTTTGACAAGGCATACGGTTTTACCCTTCAAGTGTTCTTTCGTATAAAGAAATGCCTCATAGGCGAAATATTCGTTCACGCCGTCTTTGTTATGAAATTCGGGCGTATCTATCCCAAGCAGCCTTACTTTCACCGATTTTATTGGAAGTTTTACAATGATCGTATCCCCGTCCACGATCCAGGTCACGGTTCCCTTCTCCCGGCATTCAAGTTCAGCGCATATGGCGGCAAGATGGAAGAATGCGCAGATAAAAACGATTCCGATATATTTTCCGATAAAACTCAGGATTTTAAGTGTTGTATTTTTTTTCATCATTTTTTAATCTGTTTTAATCGTTTTTTCTCAAGTCTTTCAGAAATTCCCATGGATCTATAATACTCTATTATTCGAAATCATTTAAGCCGGGATTTTATGAAGTGAGGGTTGTTCGGGCCATGGAATTATCTTGTTATGCAAAATCGTTTATGGTATATAATCTTGGCGATATTTCTTAAAAAGGCCGGAAAACGAAATTTCGAAAAAAATGGGTAATTTAATATGAAACAGACGATTATTGAAAAAATAATTTCCAACCATAGCGGCAAAGAGGTTAAGGCCGGAGAGATCGTATGGATGAATTTGGATTACAGAACTGCGCGCGATTTCGGAGGGGCGAACGTTGTAAAGCATTTCGAAAAGCATTTCGCACCGGAAGCGGTTGCCGATCGAAAGAAGACGTTTTTCACTTTCGATTGCAACGTTCCGGCAAATACCATTCCATATGCCAATAATCAACAGATTTGCAGAGTCTTCGCCCAGAATCAGAATTTGAGGGTCTTTGATGTGGATGCCGGAATCGGAAGCCATGTCATGATCGAAGAGGGGATGGTTCTGCCCGGCGGGACGCTGGTCGGCACGGACAGCCATCTTAATATATTCGGCTCGGTAGGCGCTTTCGGCCAGGGGATGGGCGATCAGGACATCGCTTTTGCATTCAGATACGGTTTCACCTGGTTCGAGGTGCCGCCGACCATGCGGATCATCTTGAATGGAAAGATTAAATATCCGGCAACCGCCAAGGATGTCGTGCTCGCGGTTCTCGGAAGGATAGGTTCCAAAGGTGCCCTGGGCAGGTCAATAGAATTTTCGGGAAACGTCGTGGAAAGCCTTGATCTTTCAGGCAGAATTACTGTTTCGAGCATGGTAACGGAGATGGGTGGTATCATCGGCTTTATAACGCCTAACGAGGATATTCTGAGCAGTTTAAAACTATTATCGGGAAAATATACCCTGCAGCCTGTTCATCCGGACAAGGGTGCTGATTATGTGGAAACGATCGAAATGGACCTTTCGAGCCTCGAACCGTTGGTCGCCGCTCCTCCGAAGCCCGACAATATTAAAAAAGTCCGCGATTTGAAAAATGTGAAAGTGGATTCAGTTTTCATCGGTTCCTGTACGAACGGCAGACTCGAGGATTTTAAGATAGTGTCGAATGTGTTAAGAGGACACAAGGTGAAATCCGGCGTGATGCTGAAGATTGTTCCCGCAACAAAGAAGGTTTTTGCCGAAATGCTCAAGAGAAGGATGATTGAGGAGCTTTTCGAAGCCGGAGCGATTGTCAGCAATCCTGGCTGCGGCGGATGTGCGAGCGGTCAGATCGGGATGACGGGTAAAGGTGAGGTACAGGTAAGCACCAGCAACCGGAACTTCCGAGGCAAGCAGGGAGACGGTGAAACTTACCTGGCATCTCCGGCGGTTGCAGCAATGTCAGCTATCAGGGGTTATATCTGCGCTCCATAAAGATTAGCAGTGTCAGATATTATGATTTATGAGGTGAGGAAATGGGGTTAAAACCGACGATGTTAAAAGGCAGGGCGTGGTTGATCACCGACGACAAGGGAAAGCTCATCGACGATATAGATACGGATATGATTTTCCACAACGCTCATTTAGCCATAACCGACATTAAAGAGATGGGACAGCATGCTTTCGGCAACCTGAAAGGATGGGAACGTTTTTCCAAAGAAGCCGCGCCAGGTGATCTTGTGATTGCCGGAAGGAATTTCGGAGCCGGTTCGTCCCGTCAACAGGCAGCGGACTGTTTCGTATCCCTCGGAGTCCAGGCGCTGATCTGCGAATCCTACGGCGCGATCTATAAGCGGAATGCCATCAACAGCGGTTTTCCAATTATGGAGGTTCACAACCTTGTTGAGATAATCAGTGAGAAGCTGCCAATCAGGCATCTTCAGGTGATCACCATGGATATCGATAAAGGGAATATATATTCGGCTGACGGGAATCAGATGATTCTAAAAGGCCAGCCGTTGTATCAGGTTCAGCTTGATCTATATCACGGGGGAGGATTGCTCAATTTCAAGCCTGAAGTCAAGGCTTAAAAATAATTCTCCAAAAATGTATAAAAAATCGGGGGATCCTTCGCGGATCCCCTGAATCTTTTCTGAAATATTTTAAATTCTTTCGGTTAACCCTGATCGCTCATAGCTTTCATAATGGAGAACATAGGCAGGTACATGGCGATGACGATGCCTCCGACTGAAACACCGAGGAAAAGGATCAACAAAGGTTCGATGAGAGCCAGCAGGTTTTCAACAGCAATGTCAACCTCGGCCTCGTAAAAATCCGCAACCTTCGAAATCATCGCGTCCATCTCGCCGGTTTGCTCGCCAACCTGGATCATTTGAGTTACGAGAGCAGGGAAAAGCTCCGTATCACGGAGCGGTTCCGAGAGGTTCTTGCCCCCTTCAACTTCCTTTCTTGCAATCATCAATGCATCCTGGATAACAATGTTGCCTGAAGTTTTTGCCGTGATTTCAAGCGAGTCGAGCAATGGGACACCGGAGCTTATCAGGGTTGCCATTGTCCGGCAGAAACGGGCGATAACTATTTTCTGTATCAAGACGCCGAAAACCGGCAGTTTGAGTTTCAGATTATCTACGGTATGATGACCGCCAGGCGTTTTGTAATATGCTCGATAGCCTATTGCCATCAAAACGATTCCGATTATCACGAATGGAAAATAATGACCCAGGGCATTGCTCATCCCGACAACAATTTTCGTCGGCAGCGGCATTTCTGCGTTCATGCCGGCGAATAAGCCTGCAAAAACAGGGATAACTTTCCAAAGGATAACTATTACGACGAGTACAGCGACGCTGACAACCGCTGTAGGATAAACGAGCGCGGATTTGACGGCGCGCTTCAAAGCGACGTTTTTTTCGATATATTCGGAAAGACGTTTTAGAATAATATCCAGAATACCGCCGGCCTCTCCCGCAGCGACCATGTTGACAAAGAGATCATTGAATACCTTGGGATGCTTGGCAAGCGCGTCAGCAAGGTTTGAACCGGCCTCAACATCCTCTCTTACGTGGTAGAGGCATGCCTGAAAGGTCTGGTTTTCCTGCATAACGCCAAGTATTTCGAGGCACTGATTGATCGGCATACCGGCATCGAGCATAAAAGAGAACTGCCTGGTGAAAACGGAGATATCTTTTTGATCAACCTTCCCCTTGCCGAACTTCGGCAGGCTGATCTCTTTGCCTTTTTCCTTCACAGAAGAAACGATTATCGCCTGTTTTCGCAACCCGGCGATGACTTCGTTTTTTGATGCCGCAACCATCATACCTTCTTTTACTTTTCCGCCTTTTGTTTTACCTTTCCATTGGTAACTCGGCATCGAAAGCCTCCCTTAAAATATTATTTTATGTCGTGCTGTGAAGATCGTCTTCAATGATTCCTGCGCCGCGGTTGATCATTTCCTGAAGTTCGTCCGCCATAGAGCTGCGCTGCAGGGCGGTCTGAAGGGTTATCTGCTTTCTGAAATAGAGGGTAGCTAGAGATTGATTGAACGTCTGCATCCCGTATTTTGACTGACCGGTCTGCATAACCGCATAAATCTGATGTATTTTATCCTCCCTGATCAGGTTTCTGATCGCCATATTGGGAGCCATGATTTCCATCGCGAGGACGCGGCCTTTGCCGCTTGCTTTTGGCAGCAAGGCTTGGCACAGGATGCCTTCGAGAACGAAAGATAGCTGTGCGCGTATTTGCGATTGCTGGTGGGACGGGAAAACGTCGATTATTCGGTTTATTGTTTGAACGGCAGAATTCGTGTGCAGGGTTCCGAAGGTGAGATGGCCTGTTTCCGCGATTGTCAGAGCGGCTTCGATGGTTTCGAGGTCTCTCATTTCACCTATCAGTACGACATCGGGGTCCTGGCGCAGAACAGATCTCAAAGCTAATTTGAAGGAAAGCGTGTCAGCATGAAGTTCACGTTGATTGAGAAGACATTTTTTATGCTGATGCAGGTATTCAATAGGATCTTCGATCGTAACGATATGTTCATGTCTTTCTTCATTAACCCTGTCTATCATGGCGGCGAGTGTCGTGGATTTTCCGCTACCGGTTGGGCCGGTGACGAGGATCAAGCCTCTTGGCTTTTGGCAAAGCTTTGCGACAATCTTCGGCAAACCCAGCGTAGCGAAATCCATGATCTTCCACGGAATCGCCCGGTAGGCAGCCGCCACAGCCCCCCTCTGATTGAAGACATTGCATCTGAATCTCGCGAGACCCTTGATGCCGAAAGAAAGGTCGAGTTCCTTATCCTCTTCAAATTTGTGTTTTTGCGTATCCGTGAGGACCGAGTACGCAAGTTGTTTTGTTTCGCTTGGAGTCAAGGGGGGGAGATTCAGAGGTCTGAGTTGTCCATCCACTCTTATTTGTGGGGGGGAGTTTGTCGTTATATGCAGGTCGGTGCCGCCCTCCTCAAACATTGTTTTCAGCAACTGGTGTAAACTAACCATTCATAACACCCCTGTATCGTATTATAAGACCGTTTTCGTGATGACTTCTTCAATGCTTGTGATTCCGTTCATTACCTTCATCAAGCCGCTTCTCCGGAGCGTGATCATGCCGTCGTCAATAGCCTGCTTCCGCAGTTCCACTGCCGAAGCACCGGAGAGGATCAGCTCTCTTATGGGATCCGTTATTTTCATTGCTTCGAAATATCCGATTCTTCCCTTGTATCCGGTTTCATTGCACCTGGGGCAGCCGACCGGTTTATAAACCGTGATGGTTTCAGCTTCCTCTGGAGTAAAACCCATTCTGATTAATGCCTCCCGCGGAACTTTCGTTTCTTCTTTACAACCGGTGCACAGCTTTCGGCCGAGCCTTTGCGCGCAAATCATCAGCACAGATGTGGCAACGAGGAACGGTTCGATTCCCATATTCATAAGCCTGTTGATCGTGCCCGGCGCGTCATTTGTATGAAGGGTGCTGAAAACAAGGTGTCCGGTAAGCGCCGCTTTTATGGCGATTTCAGCCGTTTCAAAATCTCTGATCTCACCGACCATAATTATATCCGGGTCCTGGCGGAGAAAGGACCTTAGAGCGGCGGCAAAATTCAAGCCGATCTTGTCGTGCATCTGAACCTGGTTGATTCCCTCGATATTGAATTCGACAGGGTCCTCCGCGGTAATAATATTGACCTCGGGCTTATTTACGGTTCCGAGGGATGAATAAAGCGTATTGGTTTTTCCGGACCCGGTAGGTCCTGTGACCAGGATCATTCCGTATGGTTTTTCTATAGCTTCCTTCAGAATGTCCAGCGATATAGGTTCAAGGCCGAGCTTCGTCATATCAAGCATAAGGTTTTCTTTATCGAGGAGCCTCATAACAACCTTTTCGCCGAACAGGCAGGGCAGGATCGAAACACGCAGGTCGAGCTCTTTGACCTTGCCTGTTTTCTCCTTCATTTTTATCATTATACGTCCGTCCTGTGGCAAGCGCCTCTCGGCAATATCAAGCTTTGCCATGATCTTGACGCGGGAAATTATGGCGTTCTTAAGGTCTATCTTGGGACGCAAGACCTCGTAAAGGATGCCATCTATACGGAGGCGGACTCGGAAATCTTTTTCATATGATTCAATATGAATATCGGAAGCGCCTTTGGCGACCGAATCCGCCAGGATGACGTTTACCAGGCTTATTACAGAGGCATTACCGGATTCCGATTCGAGTGCCGCGAGGTCAATCTCATCCGATTCCTCCTTTACCTCCAATGAATTTGCGTCTATCTCTAAAGAGCCTTTCTCCGAAATTCCATATTTATCCATCATACCTTTGGTTGAAGCTTTCATTCCGTAATATTTATCGAGGGCTTCTTTGATCGCGACCTCGGATGCCACGACTGGTTGAACGTTATATCCGGTGGTAAACTTAATATCGTCAAGCGCGTAAATATTCGTCGGGTCTGCCATTGCGACGGTTATCGTGGCTCCCGCGCGGCTGACGGGGATGACCATATATTTTTCGCATATTTCCTGTGAAACAATTTTTAATACTTCAGTATCGATCTCGAATTGTGATAGATTGATTGCAGGGAGGCCGTACTGTTTGCTTAGCAGGGCGGTTACTTCTTCTTCTGTCACAAACCCTAATTTTATCAGGCTATAGCCCAATCTTCCGCCTTTTGTCTTTTGGTGATCCAAAGCCTGGCGGAGCTGGTCAGGAGTTATCATATTGGCAGCAACGAGCATTTCGCCTAATTTAGTGGACATTCAAACCTCCTAATGAAAAACATAAGTTTGAGGTTGTTCTTGCATGCAAAGCAAACCAAAAACGTATTTCCTTTATTATAAAGCAAGTTTACTATGCCGGTTTTTTGATGTCAAATAAAAAACCTTCAATGTTTTTAGATATGAATTTCTCGATAAAATGAATTTTTCAAAACAATTATAAGTCATTTGTGTGACATGTATTGCGAACTATCAAAAAGAACAGTTTGATTGTTGAATTGGATGGGTCTGTAGATTATTATCAGCATGTAAGAATACGATAAGAGAGGATAGAGATTTATATGAATCAAAGCAGGAATTATTTTTCATTTGGAATTTTCATCGTTGCCATGCTCATCTTATCGGTGGTTTGTCTTTTTGCGAAAGATGAGTCTCAAAACGGCTTCCGGTTTATCAATATCAAACGTATCGAGGCAGCGCTCGATATAGATGGCAATTTGGATGATAAGGAATGGGATGATGCCCCGGCAATTGGAGAACTTGTCCAGGTGGAGCCTGTTGAATTCGGCGATCCAAGCAGAAAAACCGTTGTGAAAGTTCTATATAACGAAAATTATATCTATTTTGGGATTATTTGCTATGAGGATAACCCCCAAGACATCATTTCGCATGAACTTGAAAGGGACGGAGATACAGAGACCAGCGATTATATTTCCATAGTATTGGATACATTTTTGGACCATCGGAACGGTTATAATTTCATCATTACTCCTGCAGGAGCAAGGATTGACGCGACGATCAACAGTAATTCAGAAGAGGTTTCGCTGGATTGGGACGGCATCTGGTATGCAAGGACATCAATTACTTCTTTCGGTTGGATCGGGGAGATAGCAATCCCGTTTAAAACACTGTCGTTCGATCCTTCTAACAGCACTTGGGGTTTTAATTTCGCAAGGGTTATTCTAAGGAACCAGGAAGTGTTGAAGTGGGCTTATCCCTCCAGGAATGCGTATATGTCAAACCTTGCGACAGCTGGTGAAATCAGGAGCATAAAAAACATCAAACAAGGTATAGGACTCGATTTGAGACCTTTCGTAGTGGGAACGTTGTCCAACGATGAACACAGTAAACAGGATCAAAGCATGGATGCAGGCGCCGATCTTTTTTATAACCTTACATCAAATCTCAAGGCTTCTCTTACGGTTAATACCGATTTCGCAGAAACGGAAGTGGATCAGAGACAAATAAATTTAACGAGATTTCCGATAACTTATCCGGAAAAGCGGGATTTCTTTCTCGAGGGAGCCGGACTCTTCAAACTTCAGAAAATGGCTTATACAGTGATCCCGTTTTTCAGCAGAAGAATCGGATTATTTGAAGGAGGGCAAGTTCCTATAATTTGGGGCGCGAAGCTCACAGGAAGGATAGGAGAATACAACATCGGTTTCCTCGATGTTCAGACAGATGAAACGCCTTCATTGGAATCGCAGAATCTGCTTGCTATGAGGGTTACCAGGAACCTATGGAATCAGTCATATATCGGAATGATTTTTACAAACGGCAATCCATCCGGGGACGGATATAACCGGCTTTATGGAGCCGATTTTCATTATGGAACTTCCCAATTTGCCGGAGACGCAAACCTCTTTATCGACGCAAACTATATCAAAACCGATAGCGAAAACCTATCGGACAAGGACAATGATCAGTGGCTTGTCGCGGTGGATTTTCCGAACGATAAGTTTGATTTCTACTTTGAAATACAATCAATAGGCGAGAATTTCAATCCCGCAATGGGATTTTCCGAAAGAACCGGGGCTAAAATCATAGATAATAATTTTTCCTACATGCCTCGTCCAGATTGGGAACCATTAAGAAAAATGATATTTGGTTGGCACGTAGGCTCGGCTTGGGATTCTGAAGGTCAATTGTATGAAGCGGAAGGATCTCTGGATCTGCTTAATCTCGTCTTTAATAGCGGTGATGAAATAGGGATGAATTTAATTTATAAATTCGACAGGCTTATTGAAGATTTTGAAATTAGTAATGGCGTAATTATACCTCCAGGGGAATATTCTTATTTCAACTACGCCTTTTATCTGGAATCTTCCGAAAAAAGAGATGTTTCAGGATATATGAGCTACCAATGGGGTGATTTTTATGAAGGTGTTCGAGAAGTATCGAATCTTGGATTATCATACAAACCCAATGAGCACCTTTATTTTTCCGCTTCGACTTTTTATGAAGATATTTCAATTCCCGGAGGAAATTTTACCGCCAAGATATATTCATTCAGGTGCAACTATAATTTTTCCACGGACCTGTCCTGGAAAAACCTGATTCAATACGATAACGAATCAAAAATATTAGGTGTATTCTCGAAACTTCGATGGATAATCGAGGAGGGGAATGATCTATACTTTGTTGTTCAGCGAAACTGGATTGATGACGGCGGTTCGTTCCGATCATATGACTGGAAGATTGACTTGAAGTTCTATTATACCTTCCGCTTATAGGCATTAAAAAAGTATTTCTTGTCTTCAAACCGGTTTATCTGTAAAAATATAGATGTCTTCTTATTCAAGGTTAAAGAAATGGATAAAAAAAGACGATTCTTTTTATTGGATGGATATGCTCTTGCATATCGGTCTTATTTTGCTTTTATAAGAGCTCCTTTGATCAATTCCAAGGGGCAGAATACGAGCGCGGCATACGGTTTTGCGCTGACGCTGCTTAAGATATTGAATGAAGAAAAACCGGATTATCTGGGAGTTGCGTTCGATTCCGCAGGACCTACTTTCCGGCACGGTTTATATGCGGATTATAAAGCGACCCGCCAGAAGATGCCTGAGGATATGATCTACCAGGTTTCGTGGATAAAAGAGATGTTATCTGCAATGGATATACCGACATATGAAAAGAAGGGCTTTGAGGCGGATGACATCATCGGGACTCTTGCAATGCAGGCGCGAGATGCCGGTTTCACGGTTTATCTTGCCACTGGCGACAAGGATTTTATGCAGCTTGTAACAGACGATATCCTTTTCTTCAATATAAGGACCAAAGATACCGATCAGGAGGAAAAGACGTTGGATGCGAACGGGGTGAAAAATTACATCGGCGTCTTACCCGGAGCGGTGAACGATCTTCTTGCGCTTGAGGGTGACAGTTCCGATAATATTCCCGGAATTCCAAAGGTTGGAAGAAAGACCGCTGTAAAGCTTCTATCCGAGTATAATAATCTTGAAAATATTCTCGCCAATGCCGAAAAAATTCCAGGGAAGCTGGGAGAAACGATCCGCGCCAATTTTGATCTTGCGAGGCTTTCCCATGACCTCGCGAGGATCAGAACGGATGTTGACCTGGATGTTGACATCGAAAGATTCAGGATGGGAAAGCCTGACGAAACGAGGCTCGCCGCGCTTTTCACCGAGCTCGAATTTCATTCTTTGATCGAGAAATTTGGGATAGGTTCGCATCAGATTCGGTTTGATGAGAACAAGCAAAAATATAATACGATCCGGACCAGGGAAGAGCTTGATCGCTTTATCGAGGAATTGCAAAAACAGAAATTCTTTGTCTTCGATACCGAGACGACATCTCTCAGCCCTGTGAATGCGGAACTTGTAGGGATATCGTTCTCATGGAAAATGCCGGAAGCATGGTATATCCCCATCATCGCGATGGAGGGGAAGTTCTTTGATGCTAAAGAGCTGTGCAACATATTAAAGCCGTTGATGGAGGATGAAAAAATCCGTAAGGGCGGACAGAATCTGAAGTATGACATCTCGGTTTTGAAAAAATATGGAATCGAAACACGAGGGTTGGAATTCGATACGTTAATCGCTTCATATGTCTTATTTCCGGAGGGGCGGAAGCATAATCTCGACGTCCTCGCGATGGATTATCTCAATTATAAAAAGATAACAACGTCTTCCATTATTGGAACCACTAGAAATCAAATATCCATGGCCGAGGCGCCACTGCCGGATATCTCCCGATATTGCTGCGAGGATTCGGAGATAACCCTGCGGTTGAAAAATATACTTGAAAAGGATTTGAAAAAGGAAAAACTGGAGAAACTTTTCAATGAAATCGAGATGCCGCTCGTCGAAGTTCTGAGCGATATGGAAATGACTGGTGTTTCTATAGATATTCCATTGCTGAAAAAACTATCCGGGGAATTCGGAAACGAACTGGTATCATTATCGGCGGGAATATTCGAGCTGTCGGGGGACAAGTTCAATATTGACTCTCCCCAGCAGCTGGGAAAAATTCTTTTTGAGAAACTCAATATCCACAAAGAATCCGGGATGCAGCGGATAAAAAAGACCAAGATCGGATATTCCACCGACGTGAGAGTTCTTGCGCAATTCAGCGGCCATCCGTTTGTTTCGAAGATTCTCGATTATCGCCACCTGCGGAAGCTGAAATCCACTTATATTGATGCCCTGCCCGAGCTGGTGAATCCGAAAACGGGTAGGATACATACGTCTTATAATCAGATTATTACAGCGACCGGCAGGTTATCGAGTTCCGATCCCAACCTCCAAAATATTCCTGTCAGAACGGCCCTGGGAAAGCAAATAAGAAGCGCTTTTATTCCATCGAGAGAGGGAAACCTCATTCTATCCGCGGATTATTCACAGATCGAATTCCGCATAGCAGCCCATTTTTCGCACGATCAGAGATTGATTGACGCCTTTAAAAATAATGAGGACGTTCATAAACGGACGGCGGCATTGATTTACAATATTCCCGTTGACGAGGTCAACAAGGAACAACGCAACAGGGCGAAGGAAATCAGCTTCGGCATTTTATACGGTATGAATCAATATGGCCTTTCAGCGAGACTGAAGATTTCGATTGCCGAAGCGGAAGAATTTCTGCGGACATATTTCGCCTTGCTGCCGGGTATGGCCGATTACATCCAGCGACAGCTCGTGGGAGCGCGCAGGGACGGTTATGTAGAGACCATGTTCGGCAGGAAAAGAACAGTTCCGAATATAGAAAGCGATAATGGCCGGCTGAAATCCCTTGCGGAGCATATAGCTGTAAACACTCCGATCCAGGGGACAGCAGCCGATATAATCAAGATTGCAATGATTAAAATATATTCCGAAATGAATACACTGAAGCTCAAATCGAAGATGATAATGCAGGTTCACGATGAGCTCATTTTCGACGTTCCGGAGAAGGAGCTGGACGTATTGAAAGCGCTCGTGCGGGAAAATATGGAAGGCGCGGCGGATCTGGATGTGCCTTTGAGCGTCGAAATAGGAGTTGGACGTAACTGGCTGGAGACTAAATGATGCTTTTTGTATTATGTTGCACTTATGCAATGGTTTTTAAGGCGATGTTGTAAGGATGCAACAAAGTATATACAGACTATTCAATGCCGAAAAATGATATTGTAACATATTGATAACAGAGCAATTACGGGTGTGCGAAAAAAATCGGATTGGCATACAGGTTGCATAGTAAAGTGTGTCTTATTTTAGATAGAATTGCATACGGAGGACACAGTTGTTCTGGCAGAAGACGATCAGGAAAGAGATTTCGAGCACCGGGATTGGGCTACACTCTGGAAAAAGGGTTAAAATAGTACTTAAACCGGCACCGGCAAACAAGGGAATCATCTTCCGCCGGACCGATATCGAAAATTTCGAAATAAAAGCATCCGACGGTTTCCTTTTCAAGACGGATCATGCGACGTCCATTTCAAGGAATGACATCTGCATAGATACGGTCGAGCATCTCATGGCTTCGTTCATTGGGCTCGGGATTGATAATGTCATTGTCGAGATTGATTCCTCCGAGATCCCCGCGATGGACGGCTCCGCTTCCCCATTCGTTTACCTTCTCCAGGAGGCTGGCGTCAAAAAGCTCTCCTGGAAGAGAAAGATTATGCGTATTAAGCGGCCTGTCGAGGTCAGGGAAGACGATAAGTTTATTGCGATATATCCTTCGGATGAATTCAAAATAACCTACAGGATCGAGTTCGATCATCCGGCGATCCAGCAGCAGGAAGCTTCGTTCGGGATAGATGAAAAAACCTTCATCGAAGAAATAGCCCCGGCGCGGACATTCGGTTTCTTGCGGGACGTGGAAATGCTCCGAAAGAAGAACCTCGCGCGTGGCGGATCGCTCGATAATGCGATCGTCCTCGATGAACATAAGGTCATCAACAATCCCTTAAGATTCCAGGATGAATTCGTCCGGCATAAAATTCTCGACGCTATGGGAGACTTGGGATTTTTGCCATATCGTATGCTGGGCCATCTGGTCGCGTCGAAAGCAGGTCATGCCATGCATATCAAACTGTTCACCAAGATTATGAGCGACCCCGATGCATGGGAAATCCTCACCGAAGGCTCTTACGAAAAAACAATGTTGAGAAACGCTGAAGAAGCCGGAGAACTCACGACGGCATAATCAGCCTCCAGGGCAGTTCATCTCCAATTATCATTCCAGATTGCGCCTTCTTCTCTTTCCGAGCCGATGCAAGCGGATCATTTAAAGACTGCTGTCAACCGCGCTGTATTAAATTAAAAATCTTTCTGCTATATTTCTGCCGAGAGCTTGGAAAAACTATGGCAACAGGTCATTCGGAAGAAAGCCCGCGAAGGGAAACCCCTGAAGAATCTGGACAGTTCCTTCCCTTGAATCCCTTCGAAGACTACCTCATGACTGCGCCTTCGTTTGCTTCCCTTCGAGATATGCCTCAGAATGACAATTTTGTATGTTTTTCAAAGCTCTTCTACCATCTTTTTATTATAGAGAAGCGTTGTTTGATATGAAGATTAAAAACGTCGAGAGCATGATGCTTGAAGGAGAAAGCGGCGAATTCGCGGAGATGGCAAGGCTTGCCTTCGAAGTGGCTTTTTCAGTCCGGGAAAATGGAGGCAGGGCAATCATCGTCGGCGGAACCGTCCGCGATCTTCTTTTGAAAATGAAAAGCTCGTCTGTAAGACTGAAAGATATCGATATCGAAATATTCGGGATCGAAACTGACGCATTGCGTCGCATTCTGAAAAGATTCGGTAGATTGCTGGAAGTCGGAATCTCTTTCGCTGTATTCAAACTGGAAGGGCTGGACATCTCGCTTCCGCGCAGGGATAGCAAGGTTGCGGCGGGGCACAAGGGCTTCATCATCGAAACCGATCCGGGATTGAGTTTCAAAGAGGCTTCGCGAAGGAGAAGTTTTACGATCAACTCGATGGGATTGGATCCCCTTACCGGCGAGATGCTGGATGAATGGAATGGGAAGGCGGATCTCGAGAACAGGGTGCTGCGCGCCGTTGATCCGTTGACCTTCGGCGAGGATTCGCTCCGCGTTCTGCGAGGGATGCAGTTCGCAGGCCGGTTCGATTTGACCATAGACCCCGCAACCCTTACGCTTTGCCAGACGACGCATCTGGACGACCTGTCCGAAGACAGGATCGGCGAGGAGTGGATGAAGCTGCTGCTTCTAAGCGAAAGACCATCCGTTGGTCTTCAGGCCGCGCTGGATATGCTGATTCTTGAAAGACTCCACCCGGAGCTGCATTCGATGGCCGGCGTAGCGCAGCAGACCGACTGGCATCCGGAAGGCGATGTCTGGGAGCATACGAAACTGAGCGTGGATGCGATGGCTGATATCATTCGGAGGGAGAATGTATCGGAGGAACAGGCGGAGGTTTTAATGTTTTCCGCTTTGTTGCATGACATCGGCAAACCCCCGACAACCGAAGTATCCGATGGATTCATACATTCATACAACCATCATTTGGTAGGAGAAGAAATCGCGCAGTGTTTTCTGAAGAAACTCAACCGGGGGAAGAGAGTCATTCAGACCGTCCTTCCGCTGGTGAGGGAACATTTGTTTATGACATTTTCGCCGGAGCCCGGAGACAAAGCGATCAGAAGGCTCGCGGTCAGGCTGAAGCCGGCAACCATCAGACTGCTGGCGTATGTTATCGAGGCCGATCTGAGGGGGATGCTTGCGGGAACCGACAGGATAGAAAGGTGCCGCGGCCTTCTTGAAAGGGCTGCTGAGCTGGAGCTTGCGGAATCCATGCCGGAACCTCTACTTACAGGTAAGATGCTTATCGCCCGGGGATACGAGCCCGGTCCGTACTTCGGTGATATTCTCGATGCGGCGTATGATGCCCAGCTGAACGGCGAATTCGGTTCGATTCAGGGGGCGAACGATTGGTTGGACAAATATGTAAGAAAGAATGGAAATAATGAAAATGATGAATGATAAGAATTGTGGTTTTTATCTAATATAAGATAGGAAGGTTAAATATATGCTATCAACACTGCTTAACACGGTATTTCCGGTATTCTTCCTGATATTTCTGGGTTGGGGATATGCTAAGAAATATCCTGATGTTTCGACACGTTCATTGAGCGATATCAGCCTCTACATCGGAATCCCAGCGATCATCTTACGTGATATAGCCGGTTTTCACACGAAGAACGACGGTGTCTGGATCATTTTGCTCGCCTCGTCGGCTGCGATAATAATACCTACTTTAATTGGTTTCTTATGGATAAAGATATCGCGTATCGAGGGCAAGGGGATTCTCCTTGCAATAGCGTTTATGAACGCCATCAATCTTGCAGCGCCGATCATCAGCCTTCATTGGGGTAAGGAAGGGATTGGAATCGCGGTCGTATTTTTCACGCTCCAATCCATCTGTCTGTTTGTGTTCGGTGTTGTACTTGCAGCGGAGAAGAACAAATTCAAGGAACTATTACGGATGCCCTACATATATGCAATCGCAGCAGTCCTGCTGATGCATAAATACAATCTTCATTTCCCGAAAGCTGTGGAAAACCTTATCGGATTATGCGCTGATCTTGCGTACCCTCTGATGCTTATAGTAATGGGGATCATTCTCGGCAAGGTGAAGAAGAGTGCCGGGCCAGCGGATTTCAAATTGCCGCTGATCGCTGCCTTGATACGGATTGTCGGTGGTCTTGCCGCCGTTCTGCTTGTAGTATTCATTTTCAATGTTCAGGGCATCAGCCGGCAGATTCTTATCTTTTATGGGATCATGCCTGGTGCTATTGCGTCCACTCTGTTTGCGGAAAAATATTCCAGGGACAGCAGCCTCGTTGCAAGAGCTGTCTTCTTCGGTACTTTGATCTCCCTTGTGTTAATACCAATAGCACTCTTACTTTTGAAATGAAATCTTTGATGCGGTGAATGGATTTCAATCTATATAATTCGTTGGATTTTCACAGCGGAGGATGTTTCTGTAGGGTGTGGTTTTTAAAGAGTGTTTATGATAATTTAACGGCGGAAACAGATTATTTTGCGAGGTCTCGATGTCCGAAAACGAAAGAATGGTAAAGGATATAACGCCGAAGTCGGAAGATTTCTCCAAATGGTATCTTGATGTCGTCAAGAAAGCGCAGCTGGCTGATTATGCGCCGGTCAGAGGCTGTATGGTGATCATGCCCTATGGTTATGCCCTGTGGGAAAACATGAGGGATATCCTCGATAGAATGATCAAAGACACCGGCCATCAAAACGCTTATTTCCCGCTTTTCATCCCTGAAAGCCTCCTCGCCAAAGAAGCGGAGCATGTGGAAGGCTTTGCCCCCGAGGTTGCTTGGGTGACATACGGCGGCAAGGAAAAGCTCGAGGAGAGGCTTGCCGTACGGCCGACATCGGAAGCTATTATATGTTCTATGTATTCCAAATGGATTTCGTCTTGGCGCGATCTGCCTGTTCTAATAAATCAATGGGCTAACATCGTCCGATGGGAAAAGGTGACGAGACCTTTCCTGAGAACGCTTGAATTTCTTTGGCAGGAAGGGCACACCGTCCACGAGACAGCTGAAGAGGGATTGGCGGAAACGCTTAAAATGCTGGATGTTTATGAAACATTCTACCGCGAGACCCTCGCTGTCCCTGTTATAAAAGGAGTAAAGAGCGAGAAGGAGAAGTTCGCAGGCGCTTTGAAGACATATGCCGTCGAGGCGATGATGTGGGACGGCAAGGCGCTTCAGGGCGGAACGTCGCACAATCTCGGACAGAATTTTGCGAAGGCATTTAACATACGTTTCGAGGACCGGAACCAGCAGCTTCAATACGGCTGGAGCACATCCTGGGGAATGTCCACCCGTCTTGTCGGAGCTGTAATTATGACTCACGGCGATGACAGCGGTCTTATTTTACCGCCGAAGGTCGCGCCGCATCAGGTTGTGATAGTTCCCATAACAGCGGGAAAAAATCCTGAACAGGTGATCGAAGAGGCGAAGAAGGTTCGTGACCGGCTTACCGCGGCCGGGATCAGGGTGAAGCTCGATGCCTCCGATGAGCATACGCCCGGCTGGAAGTTCGCCGAATGGGAGATGAGGGGGGTGCCGCTCCGGTTGGAGATCGGCCCCAAGGATATCGAGAAGAAATCGGTTGTGCTCGTGGAGAGGCCGGACCGGCATAAAAACTTCATCCCCATGGAAGCCCTTGAAGGCGAGACTCTCCGTCTGCTCGGCAAGATACAGAGCGATCTTCTGAAAAAGGCAACGGAACTCAGGGAAAACCTGACGACCGAAGCGAATGATTGGGAGCATTTCAAGGAAACTATGGCGACTAAGCGCGGTTTCATAAAGGCTTTGTACGACGGAACAGCGGAGACCGAAGAGAAGATTAAGGAGGAAACGAAAGCAACCGTGCGGGTGATCGTGGATGAAAATGCGGAAGGGAAATGCATCTATACCGGCAATAAAGCGAAGTATCTTGCTTATTTCGCTCAGTCATATTGATGATTAGGGTATAAGGTAATTACTAATTCAAATGAATTCCGTAAAGGAAAGACTGAAAAAAGACAGGAAAAAAAGCCTGCTCGATTTCATGAGCTCGATTCCCCTCGCGATCATTCTGTTAATTGTTATCGGGCTGCTGGCTTTTATTGGAACGCTCATCCCTCAGGCGGATATTTTTTCTGCAGATGAACTGGCCGCATATAATGAGGCGCATCCAGCGATCAACCTGCTCAATAGGGTAGTCTCTTCCTTTCAGATTGCGGACAGGGACCCCTGGCGCTCCTCCATATACGGCGTTTATCATTCATGGTGGTTCGTTTTTGCGATCCTTTTGCTTGCGCTCAATCTGACGGTTTGCTCGGTCCGCAGGCTCGCGTTGCTGAAGCATTATTTCAAACGATTCGATGGAACCGTTTTTTCCGGTGAGGGAGGAAGTTCTGGCGCCGGTTTCAGTGGCCGGTATGGATTAGGAAGAGATGAACTTGTGGAATTGGTCCGCAAATGGAATCTCAAAGGTTTCCATTCGAGGGAGGAAAAGGAGACGCCCGGCGGAACCGCCTTTCGTTTCCAGCGTGGAAGGATCGGAAGACTCGGGTATCTTGTCGTCCATCTTGGTATATTAATGGTCATCATCGGAGCGATGCTGTCGTCATTGACGAGGGAGAAGGGTTTCGTTTGGCTCCGGGAGGGTGAGGAAACGGACAGGTATTACTCCCGGACGGCCGATGCGGAACTTCCGCTCGGTTTTATCATAAAGGCCGGACGATTGCGGCGAGTCATGTACGGAGATGGCAAATCCGTCAAGGATTGGTATTCAGACCTTGTAGTCTCAAGAAATGGAAGCGAGATTTTACGAAAAACGATTCAGGTTAATGATCCACTGAAGTTCGAGGGCAGGAGTTTTTACCAGGCATCATGGAATTATGGATATAGCTTTACCCTGAAAGTTGTTGATAATAAGACAGGCGAGAGGATGAATTTTCCACTTTCAGTGGGGAATGATTTAATCAATACCGAAGGCATTGAAAAGACATATTCTACCAGCAACAGCAGGGTTTACTTCCGGCTCCACGCGTTCTATCCGGATTTTATCATCACGGAGGAAGGCTTTGCGACACGCAGCCAGGAACTGAATAACCCGGCAGCCGTTCTTCTCGTTTATTGGGAGGGACTGAAGGAAGCGCGGCACAAAGTGATATTTTCAAAGCTGCCTGAAATGGATTTTGCCAGGATGCATCAGAAAACCGGCGCTATCGAGGAGCCTTTCAAGTTTGTTCTGGACAGGAAAATTACTACGCTGGACGTAACGGGCCTGGAAATCAGCTCGGACAGAGGAACGGATGTTGTATATATTGGCTTTTACCTGGTGATCGCAGGCGTGTTTTTAACCTTCTATTTCAATCACCGTAGAGTTTTGGTTCTTATCTCGCCCGCGCAGGGATATTGCGTAGTAAGATTTTCAGGTTCGGCCCATCGCAACAAGCATATGTTTGAAAAGGAATTGACGAAATTATTCATTGGGTTTGAAAAACAGATTGAAGAGATAGCAGGACATAAGAATCCAGGATCGATAAAGAAACAAAATATAAATAGGAAAAAATAAACAATGAACGGCGCGTCTCCTTTTACAGGTGATTTGATTTTTTACTACGCATCCGCTTTTTTATTCATCGCTTCGGCGGCGCTTTACGGCATCAATTTTTTCTTTAAAAAGAAGCTCAATCTCGCCGGAAGGCTGGCTGCTTTCGCCGGATTTCTTGTCCAAAGCGCAGGGATGGCGCTCCGCTGGACGGAGACAGGGCAACCGATATTTATATCTCTATACGAGATGCTTCTATGGTTCGCCTGGGGCGCGGTTCTTATAATGCTCATCGCCGAATTGAAGTTTGAATATAAAGACCTCGGATTTTTCGTTCTTCCGTTTGTTATAATAATTATGGGTATTGTGCTCCTTATGCCGGTCAAAGGGAGCGGCGCGGTGGTTCCGGCGCTGCAGTCGGTGTGGCTTTATATTCATGTAGCCGTGGCGATTATCAGCTATGCGGCGTTCCTCGTCGGGTTCGCGGCGGCGATTATGTATTTCATCAAGAAAAATATTAAACAATCCTGGTTTGCTTTCTGGGTGTCTGTTTTCACAGCAGTTGTGCTTTTATTGATAAACCGCGGCGAATTGATCACCGGCAGGTCGCTCAATATCTATCTTCGTTCCGATGGCGTGCGGAGATTGGCTGCTGAGTTTAAAGATGTTGGATTGATTCTGTTTTTTGCGTTTGTCTTTTTTGTTGTATCATCATTTATTCACCTTTTAATTTTGATAAAAGACTGGAAGTTACATTCCAAAAAAGGGATAGAAGGAATTGGAAGATTATCTTTTGCGGCTGGCGTATTAGGATTGCTCGCGGGATTGGCGATGATGATATTCAGGCTCACGACTCATGATTTTTTAAAAGTAACGTCACAACCCGCAATCCTCGCGTTTTTATTCAGCACTTTGATAATAAGCGCATTTTGCCTGCTTGTTATATCAAGATTCAAGGAATTCCAGGAGAGGCTTCCGGAAGATGATCTCCTCGACAACCTGCAGTATTATTCCGTTAAAATCGGATTTCCCTTCCTGACCTTGACGATCATCACCGGCGCGTTTTGGGCTAACAAGGCTTGGGGCAGTTACTGGGGTAACGATCCGAAGGAGTGGGCGGCAGCTGTTACCTGGCTCGTATATGCAGCTTATCTCCATATGCGAATGACGCGCGGCTGGAGCGGGATAAAAGCGGCGATCATCCTCGTTGTCGGGTTTGCAGCCGTAATCTTCACGCTTCTCGGCGTAACTTATCTTGCTCCGGGCGGATTGCATTCGTACATCTGATTTCTGCGATATTAAAGTGATAGAACCCGGAGACAACGGGCTAAGGACTGCGCCAATCCTGTATTGATTAACTTATGGCGATAGACTCACCCTGGCTGCCGTGTCCGCTCATTCTGAAGGACGGATTACGCTAATCGAAGGAATGGCTTGAGCGCTCATAGCACTTTTTTTATTACTTCTTTCAGGTCTTTTACCGGAATGAATTCGATCTGCTTCTGTGCGAACTCGGGAAGATCCTGCAAGTCTTTCTGATTCTTCTCCGGAATAATTATCTTCTTGATTCCGATCCGCAGAGCCGCAAGAGATTTCTCCTTTAAGCCTCCGATAGGGAGGACATGGCCTGTGAGCGTGATTTCGCCTGTCATCGCTATGTTCCTGTTGACTGGTTTGCCGGTGAAAGCCGAGATCAGAGACGATGCAAGCGTCACACCCGCCGAAGGGCCGTCTTTCGGCGTTGCTCCTTCCGGGATATGGATATGTATATCATTGGTGGAGAATTTATCCGGGTCTATCCCGAAGCTGGCGGCATTTGCTCTTGCGTATGAGAGAGCTGCCTGAGCTGATTCTTTCATTACATCCCCGAGTTGGCCGGTGAGAGTAAGTTTTCCTACCCCTTTCATAAGGAGCGTTTCGATGAAGAGAACGTCTCCCCCGTATGGCGTCCAGGCGACTCCGGTTGCCACGCCGACAGTGTCTTTCTCCATCTGAGCGTCAGGAAGTATCTTTATCGGGCCGAGGAATTTCGACAGGTTCCTTGTGGTTACCGCTAAGTGGCCTTTTTTCCCTTCCGCTTTCCTTGTCGCAACCTTTCTGCAGCAGGATGCGATTTCTCTCTCGAGATTTCTCAGACCAGCCTCGCGTGTATAGCCGGTGATGATCGAAAGGATAGCTTTATCGGAAAAATGAACGTCTTTCGTGGTGATTCCTTGCTGTTCCATCTGACGTGGAATAAGGTATCGCTTCGCGATGAACAGTTTTTCCTCGATGGTGTAGCCGGACAGCGAGATTATCTCCATTCGGTCCCTGAATGCCGGCTGGATCGGCTCGACCTCGTTCGCAGTGGTGATGAACATTACGTTGGAAAGATCATATGGGACGCCGATGTAATTGTCGCGGAAGCTGAAATTCTGTTCCGGGTCGAGCACTTCAAGAAGCGCTGAGGACGGGTCGCCCCTGAAATCAGCGCCGATTTTATCAACCTCGTCGAGCATAAAGACGGGGTTGTTGGTGCCGACGGTGCGAAGCCCCTGTATGATTCTTCCCGGCATGGCTCCGACGTAGGTTTTCCGGTGGCCTCTGATTTCAGCCTCATCCCTGACACCGCCCAGCGATATACGGATGAATTTTCGTCCCAAAGCCCTGGCGATGGATTTGCCAAGGGAGGTTTTACCTGTTCCGGGGGGGCCGATAAAACAAAGGATGGGACCTTTCATCTTCGATGTCTTAAGTTTTTTTACCGCGAGGTATTCTATGATCCTGTCTTTTATTTTCTCAAGGTCATAGTGATCTTCGTCCAGAACCTTGCGGGCTTTTTTTAGATCGAGTCTGTCCTTGGAGAATGTGCTCCACGGGAGATCGGTCACGATTTCAAGATAATTCCGGATCGTTGCGGATTCAGCTGAATCCGGGCTCATCTTTTCCAGCCGCTTGATATTCCTTTCCATTTCCTCGACCGCCTCTTCCGGCAGTTTCTTTTCGACGATTTTGCTGCGGATCTGCTCGATCTCTTCTCCAAGTTCGTTGCTCTCACCCAGCTCCTGCTGTATCGCTTTCAATTGCTGGCGAAGAAGGTATTCGCGCTGAACCTTGTCTATCTCCGTTTTTGCCTGTTTTGAGATATCGTATTGTACCTCCAGAACCTCCAGTTCTTTCTTGATGATGTCCCTGACGACTTCCAGTCTCTTCTCATAATTCAGCTCTTCCAATACCCTTTGGGCATCTTCGAGCTTCGTTTCCATGTTTGACACGATGATGTCAGATATACGTCCCGGGTCCTCTATAGTGGATATCACCGAAACCATCTCCGGGGCGATAGATTTGCCCAGATTGCTCATCTTTTCGAGTATCTCTTTGATATTGCGCATCATCGCTTCTATCTTGACCGGAACTTTTTCGATCACCGGTTCATCTATCCGATGAACGTGGGCTTCGAGGTGGGTTTCGGTTTCCTTAATTTCCTCAATTTTTATTCTGCTCAATCCCTGGACAAGAATCCTTATTCTGCCGTCGGGCAGTTTGAGCATTCGAACGAGAAGTGCCGCGGTGCCGATCATATTCAGCCCCTCCGGTCCCGGATCATCTTCCTGCGAATCTTTCTGGGTGGACAGCGCAATGATACGGTTTTCTGCCAGGGCTTTATCGACTGCGGCGATTGACCGCTCGCGGTTGACAAAAAGCGGAACAATCATAAATGGGAAGATAACCACATCCCTCACCGGCAGGAGAGGAAGAATATCAGGAATTTTAAACTGTGGCTGATCTTCTTGTTTCACTTCCAATCCCTTGTCATTTTCGATATCCATATTCGGCTAATAAACTCCTATTCGTCAAACTGAATTTTAATCGGGATAGCCCTGTTTCTTCTCTCTGGGAGCTTTTCGAAGCTGATTATTAAAATCCCGTCCTTGATGGCCGCCGTCGCCGTGTGGCTGTCAACTGTAAGGTTTATAGGGATGTAGCGGCTGAATTTTCCAAAGCTCCTTTCCATCAGCAGGAACTTTGTATGGGCGCAGTCGTCAATGCTCTGCTTTATCCCCTCGATGTAGAGGTATCCTGAACGAACTTCAATTTTTAAGCTCTTTTTTTCCACAGCGGGCATTTCGATCTTGAATATCAGCTTTTTATCGGTTTCATAGCAATCCACAAGCGGAATCCAGGAAGTCTTTATCGGGTCCGCATGGCTTGCGAGGGAAAGAAAACGCTCGAAGATATTATTGATTTCGTTCTGGATGATTCCCAGCTCCGGGAAAAAATTAATTTTGATCGCCATAAATTATACGCTCTATTTCGAAGACTCTTTTAAAAGATCTTGCAGCTCGCTCATAAATTCGGTTATATCCTTGAAATCCCTGTAAACGGATGCGAAGCGAACATATGAAACCTTATCCAGATTTTTCAAGCTTTCCATCACGTTATTACCGATATCGTCGGTTCTAAATTCCTTCTCAGGATTTTGGTGCACAAGTTGCTCGATTTTTTCGACAATGCTCTCAATATCCGCACGCGACACTGAGCGTTTTTCGGTGGCTTTAAGAATACCCTTGATAATTTTATTAGGATCGAATATTTCCCGCGTGCCATCCTTTTTTATGACCATCAATGGGACTTCTTCGACCCTTTCGTAGCTTGTGAATCTTCTGTTGCAGACAAGGCATTCCCTTCGCCGGCGGATTGCCTCGCCATCTTTGCTTTCCCTTGAATCAACAACCTTATCGTTGATGTCACCGCAATATGGGCATTTCATTTTTGACCCCTGTGCGATTAAGCGTAATAATATTATTATAAAATAGAGAAAATTTAAAGCTGTTCAGCTTATTTGGTTTTGGCTGATTTGCCCCGTTTAAGGATTTCGGATATATCCTTGATTTCGCCTATCGCGAAGAAGGGACCGATGATGACCGCGAGAGCAAAACCTACGAGATGCATTACAAAGACAGCAGCCCATGCGAGGCTTGCGTCCGACACACCGAAGAAATATTGAACGCCGATTAGTGCCAGAGCATGCCAGGGACCGATTCCTGCGGGCACCGGGATCGCCGCGCCGGCTGCGGTGAGAAATAAAATGACGAAAATATGATATATAGGCTTCATTATGCCGAATGCAGCGAGAACACACCAGAAGGAAAGACCTATCGCGAACCAGGTCAACAACGACCATATATATGTTAGAATGAATTGCTTCGCGTTCTTGATTATTGTCAAACCGTCAACGAAGGAAGCGAGAATCTTGTTTAAACTTACCGCCCACTTTTTAGAAAAGATTGAGAAAAATTTACCGGACACATGCAGAAATTTTTCCGATTTGAACCTGAGCAGGACAAAGAGTATAGCAGCAATAATAATTCCGGCAACGAGGAATATCGAGGCTTCTTTCAACATCGCAAGAGCTTCCAGCTGTTTTGCAGCAGCCCCATGAGGGGTGGGTACGAGGATAAGATAAGTGGCGAAAAAAGTTAGGATCGCGGAGAGATCGAATAAGCGCTCGACCGGTATGATCGTGGCGAATGTGAGGGACTTGCTGATGTTTTCGCGTCTCGCGAGCAGGTAAGGCCGGATGATTTCTCCGACCCTAAGCGGCAGCAACGCAACAGCCATAAAGCCGATCATTGTTGCGGAGAACAGGTTTTTGAAAGAAACCTTCTTTACAGGCGCAAGGATAATACGCCACCTTGCCATCCGTGTAAGGTATGCGCTGAATATGACTACAATCGAAGCGAGGAGCCACAGGATGTTCACTTTGGTTATGTTTTGCCAAATTTTTTCCATATCCTGGTTTCGCAGGATCAGGTATAAGAAACCGACTCCGATTCCGAGTCCGATGATAAAAGTCAGGATATTTTTTTGCCAGGTTTTCATTCTTTTCTCCAAGCTTAAAAACAATTCATTCTATTTTACATCGCGATGAAGTCAATCGCTTTCAGTCGATATCAGCTCTGATGTCAATTGTGGTCTTATATTTTGGCTACAGACGATCTCAAAATTCAGCGTTATGGCGCAATAAAAGTTTTATCAAGCACGGCCTGAAAGAGCTTCGATTTATTATTTTTCGTTGGCCTCGCCGATGCGAAAACGTGAAAACCTGTTGATCGTAATGTTCTCGCCTACCTTTGCGATGATGTTTGTGACGTAATCTTTTATCGTGATGTCGGGCTCTTTCACGTAACTCTGTTCCAGCAAGCAGGTTTCACCGTAGTATTTGTTCATTTTTCCATCAACGATTTTTTCGGCGATGTTGTCGGGTTTTCCCGCCGCTTTGGCTTGAGCCAGGTATATCTCTTTTTCCTGCTTCAATATATCCTCAGTCACCTGCTCTCTGCGAACGAATTTTGGATCTGTAGCTGCGATATGCATGGCAATGTTCTTTACCATCTCTTTGAAGTCTTCGGTCCTTGCGACGAAATCGGTTTCGCAGTTAATCTCGACAAGCACGCCGATTTTACCGTTGCTATGGATATATGAACCGACCAGCCCTTCCTTTGCAGCCCGATCAGCTTTTTTGGCGGCTGTGGAAATGCCTTTTTTTCTCAAGAGTATTATTGCTTCCTCGAAATTGCCTTTAGCTTCATTCAGGGCAGCTTTGCAATCCATCATTCCTGCGCCGGTCTTTTCACGCAATTTTTTAACATTTTCAGCAGAAATATCCATCCGTACTATCTCCTCCCAACTGTGGAATAAATTAGCCTACCGGTTAGGGTAGGCACACCGTCGAATCGGTGAAATTATAAATCTTTGTTTGCTGGTGCTCAGCAGGCTGAATCATCCGTTGATCACGAAGCTGGATATCGATATATCAGGTTGTAACCTGGTTTTCTCCGTTTTCCTCAGGGATTGCCTCTTTCTCCGCCTCGCTGAATTCGCTCTTGCCCTCTTCGAATATTTCAGCCAGGGATTCGGCTTTTTCATCAATCCCCGTGTCAACGGCGCCGGTCGCTTCATCTGCCGTCTGTTCTTCTGCAGGTTCGATTTCGTGCGCTTTGGCCGTTTCCATAGCCTTGAGAGATTGATCCGTGTCCTGATCCTGAACCTTCTGTTTGTAAATCTCTTTTCCTTCAAGGACGCAGTCGGCGAATTTTGTCATAAATAAGGCTATCGAGCGGATCGCATCATCGTTTCCTGGAATGGCATAGTCAATAAAATCCGGCTCACAATTGGTATCGATCACGGCGAAAACCGGTATTCCAAGTTTGTTCGCTTCTTTAACGGCGATATGCTCCTTGTTCGTATCCATAATGATAAGAACATCAGGAATTTTCTTCATATTTCTGATCCCGCCGAGAACCCTGACGAGTTTTTCATATTCGCGGTCCAGATGGGCGCGCTCTTTTTTTGTAAGACTCGATTCCTTTGCGTCGAGGGACTGCTGGTATTGCTCCATGCGGGCGATTGAGCTTTTAATTGTAGCAAAGTTCGTCAGCATGCCTCCAAGCCAGCGATGGCTTACATAGAAAGCGCCGCAACGGATGGCTTCGGTTTCTACAATTTCCTGGGCCTGTTTCTTGGTTCCCACAAAAAGAAACTCTTTACCTTCGGCTGCGCTATTAATAAGATGAGCTGCATTTTCCTTGAAAAGTTTAAGCGTTTTCTGCAGGTCAATTATATGGATTCCGTTTCTGCTTCCAAAGATGAAATTCTTCATTTTCGGGTTCCAGCGCCTTGTTTGATGGCCGAAATGAACACCAGCTTCCAGCAGCTCTTTCATTGATATCTGTATCAAGATTCCTCCTATTAGTCCTTTCTAAGTTAAGATTGCTTATCTCTTCGAGAACTGGTATCTCGCACGCGCTCCGCGCTGGCCGTATTTCTTGCGTTCCTTAACCCTTGAATCGCGGGTGAGGAAGCCGTTTTTTTTCAGTCTTTGGCGGAGTTCCCTGTTGTAATCCACCAGGGCCTTCGATATTCCGTGGCGTACGGCGCCCGCCTGTCCCGATATTCCGCCGCCGCAGACGTTAATAAGAATATCGAACTTATTCTCGGTGTCGGTGAGCAGCAATGGCTGCCTGACCATCATTCTGAGAATTTCGGTCGGGAAATATTCATTTATAGCTCTGCTGTTGACAGTTATCTTTCCTTTTCCGGGCCTTAAATATATACGGGCAATCGCATTTTTCCTTTTGCCTGTTCCGTAATATTGAATCATTGTACTGGTTGACATTTTTTAAGCTTCCTTTATACCTCTGTCAAATCTACGTTCAGCGGGCACCTCAAGCGGGACAGGTTTTTGGGCTGAGTGTGGATGTTCGGCAGATGCATATACTTTAATCTTGCCAAACATTTTTGCCCCAAGCTTTGTCTTCGGCAGCATCCCTTTTACAGCTTTCAATAAGATTCTATCGGGGTGTTTGCTCAACATCTGCCTCACCGTGAATGCTTTCAGATGCCCCGGGTAACCTGTCGAATGATAATATATCTTGTCATCGAGCTTTTTGCCGGTTAAAACAACCTTATCGGCATTTATGATGATGACGTTATCCCCCATATCAACATACGGGGTATATTCGGGCTTGTTTTTTCCTGATAGGATATCGGCCACGAAAGTTGCCAACCTCCCAAGAATCACCCCTTCCGCATCTATCAAATACCATTTCCGCTCAATGCCAGCGAGTTCCTTTCCTTTCGGAAAAAATGTACGCATTTCTAGCTCCTCTCGTCCTGTAGTCAGGAAAGAGTGAAATTACAATATATTATTTAAACTGTCAAGAGAAAATTGGCTGTTCCCCGCGTAGCTCAAGACGGTTTCACCCTTTGACGGGCTTGTTGCCCCAATAAAAATGAGTCATGCTCGGGGATGCTTCGTAGAGCTGATAGGGGGCATCTTCAGTAACATGGCTGTCATGCTCGGTGTTACTTCATAGGGCGGCAGCCGAGCATCTTCAGTAACAGGATTGTCATGCTCGGTGTTACTTCATAGGGCTACCGCCGGGCATCTTCGTTTTAGTATTAATAATTTTTAAACTGGAAGATTTCTCTTGATGCTTGTTTCATAATAAATTACTCTCCAAATTTTAATGTGGGAAACAGCCTCTATCTTTATAGACATATCCTCGACTGGACTTGGATATCAGCAGAGATATAATATCAGCGAAGGAAAGAATAATGATCAAATGCGAGAACTGCGGCAAGGAGAATCCCGAAGGTTACGATTACTGCGACGATTGTTTCCAGCCGCTCGTCTCTTCATCATTTCCGCCGGAGTTTGACGATAATGGGAACGATTTCTTCAACCTTCCGCAAGGGTACGTTTTCGCGGACAGATACGAGATTGCGAGACGGATTGGAAAGAGCGGTGGGCTCGGAGCCACATATAAGGCATTTGACAAGCAAAACAACACTACGGTCGTTTGCAAGCTGTTCCGAAGGCGCGTCCTGAGCTCCGAAAAGACTTTTTCGAAATTGGAAGCGCTTTTTAATAAGCTGAAAGAACTGGAACATCCGGGCCTCGCAAAGGTGCTCGACTGCGGGATTCATTCGAAGAACTACTATTCCGTTTTCGAATATATCGAAGGGGAAGACCTCGGCGGCTACCTGAAACGCAGGAACGCCCCGCTCAATAATAAGGAATTGCTCAATATCTTCCTGCAACTGGCGGATGTTCTGGAGTTCGTCCACAGCCGTAACCTGGTTCACGGCGGATTGAACCCATTCAATATCATTTACGACGAAAAAAGCGGGAAGGCGGGTATAACCGATTTCGGCATTATGAGGATACTGACGGGCGACGACCGGAGCCTGCTGAAAGAGAACGGGGCGCTCAAGATGTCCCTGTTCTACACGCCGCCCGAATTCCTGGCGGGCGAAGAACCGGCGAAAGCCGGCGATCTATATTCGCTCGGCGCCGTGATGTATCAGCTGTCCTGCAACTTCCTTCCCTTCAAGAGCCATTCGTCATACAGGCTCGTGTCGTATATTCTGACCGAAGAACCGGCAAAACCGACGCTCCTTAATCCCGACCTTCCGCTCTACATCAGCGAACCGATTATGCAGCTGCTGGAAAAATCCCCCAAAGACAGGTTCGCCTCCGCCGCCCAGCTGCTCGAAACGCTGAAAAGAGAATCCCGAAAAGTCATAAAAGGTAACTTCTTCTGGATAACGGCAATTATCCTCGAATCTGCGTTAATAATATATATCCTTTATCTGCTGCTACGTTAGATTTAATATAAAGAGATTTCTCGAAAAAAGTTTATTTTCAATATTTTTTTATCGAAGATTACTAAGACTATAATATAATTATACCCCAAGATAGTAAAAATCCATACTAAAAATTAGTTTTTAAACGCTTTCTTAAGGTTTTAATTAGTTTCTCATATTGTAGTGGGTAGTCTGCGTACTGCCATTTTATTAATCTTTCCGGCACTTTACAATCTTCGAAGCGGACTGGTATTATAAATATTTTTCCCTCGGGCATTTTATCTGCCTTATCAAGGCATATTTTAATTTCCTTATTAACATAACCTGTTTTATTAATTGATTTATTAGAAAGGCATACAATGACAATAGAGCTTTCTTCTATTGCTTTTTCTATTGATAATTGCCATTCATCTCCAGGCTCAAGCTCATTTTCATCTAACCAAAGTTCAATATTGTCTTTAGATAATTTTCTATATAAGTTTCTTACTTTTTTAATATCTTCTTTAGCATAGCAGAGAAAAACCTTTAAAGGATTCGATGTACTATCAACGTTAGTTAAATTTTCCTTGGCATCTAATTTTGGTTCAATCTTGGCACTTCCTTTTAATAGATTTTTATCTTCGTTTTTTAAAATATTAGATTCCGGTATTTTGGATTTTATCATTTTTGACTCCACGATAGTTTTTGAAGTTCTAAAACTACTGTTATCGAAAATGTTATTAATTCCAAATTCCTTTTTTAATAGATCCGAAGTACAACAAATTGCCTGATTAATATCAGAATTAAAAACCGGTTGAACTAAAATTATTACACCTATTATACAATAATTATCATTAGATAAAATAGGAGATCCACAATAATATCCAGAAATTCCACCAACGGATCGCCTTGTAATAAATTTTTTTATATAATTATTATTTTCATTATTTTCTACATCAATAATTTCCCCATCTATTTCAGAATATGAGGTTGGATTCCACGCATAACTACTAATTTTTGTATTTATATTTGATGAATATGGTAAGAGTGAAGCATAAGGGCAATCGCCTTTAGAAAATCTATTATTATCATCAAGTTTTAAGAAAACTACGTCAAAAGGGGCTTTACCCTCATATACATTAGTTATTCTTGCTTCAAGAACCGCATTAAATGATGGAAATTTTATTTCAAATTTAGTTTGTTCTAAACTGGAAAGAGGTTTTTGGGTTTTTCTTAATACTTCACCAGAAGTAACGATATCACCATACGGAGAGATAATTGTTCCATTTCCTAAAAAATTGTCATTTCTTAAATCATGAATTTTAATGGTAATAGACTGCAAATCAGGAGATCTTTTATTCAAAATCCTGTATACGATATAGTTTATTATTTTTCTTGCAGCCTGGATATTTGCTCCAGGTTCAATTATTATTTTGTTATAATCGTTCAATATGGCAGGACAATTTGTTCCCTTGAAAATAACTGGAATGATGCAATTAGATTCTCCCTTATTGATAGAGTCAATAAAAGAGAGAGCGCTATTGGAAAGAGAAATATTATCTGAACAAAAAATTACTAATAAATCAGAATCCTGATCAACGATGTCTTCGCTTAAAGATATTTTAAAACCGGTAAAATTCTGCTTTTCAGCGATATCCGTACAAAACACCTTATTAGATCTATGATAATAAAAAGTTATTTTTAATATTTTATTTTTTGATTTATATACTTCATTCTGACTGTAACTGTTTTTATCACGAATCTTTACATTGTTCTGTCTAATTCCTAATATTGAATCCTTAATATAGTTTAGTAAATCTTCAGGAACATCAATCGCAGTAGCGGTTTTTTCCTTATCCGGTTTGAATACCGGTTCTTTATAGAGTCTTACTCCGGATTCATGTAGAATATCGTAGGTTTCAAGAAATGGTGTTATTACGAATTCCTTTAATTTCCCATAAATAACATCAATTATCTCTTTATCGCAATTCGGAAAAAAAAGATATATCTGAATTTTACCTGATTCAATTAAAACTGACTTGAAAAAAAGATGACACCACCAGTGAAATTTGCTTTCAACAGGAACCATTCTTTGATTCAGTGTATCAGTGATAACTCTATCCCAGCCGAGGTCGAGAGCATCGCTAAGCCTAAGAAGAGCAGCAAGGAGTTTTAGCCTCACATTTTTCCCAGACAGGGATGTATTTTCCAATTTGTTTATATCGAGCTTTCTATGATAACGGGCGACATTGGCAATTGAATCAGCATAATATTCACAATTATATAGACCTAACTTTATCTTCGCATCGTTTTTTACTGATTCTCTGATTATCGTATATGAAGCTTCGTGATGGTTTTTCCTGACTTCTTCCAATTCTTCGATTGTGTAATTTACTTTTAAAGGTAAACCTGAATATGTAGGATACTGCATCCCTATATCGTGAAGATAGGCGGCGGCAATGAGAATGAATCGCTCCTGTTCATTAAGTTTTTCGGGATGTTCTTCAAGAAGCTCACCGATTCTCTTGATTATAGTTTCCGAATGTTTAACGTCGTGCCTTGTATAGTGAGGGAGAAGTGAATCCGCAAAGATTTTTTCCGCTTTCAGACGGATATTACCGATGCAGGTTATGAATTTATCGTCCTTTAATCTTAGCGCTGCCGGATAGTCTTTATCTTTCATTAGTCAACCAATAGTTTATTATTCTATTACGGTTAATAAACCAAATCAATTATTCTTCGGTCATAACAGCAAGAGCTTTTAAAACAGCAGTTAGAGGTCATTCTGAAGAATACCCACGAAGAGAAGCCCCTGAAGACGAAGTCCTGAGGGAGCTTCAGCGTGCTGCCAGGTAAGGAACCAATTTGCCTCAAACGAAGATACCCGGCTGCCGCCCTTCGAAGTAACACCGGGTATGACAGTCATTTTACTGAAGATACCCGGTCGCAGCCCTTCGTAGTATCCCCGGGTATGATGCATTTTTATTTGGGCGATGGCGCATTTGATTCATCGAGAAGGTTTCTCAGAGCGCAGGAGATATCGCTCTTCGTTTTTAAAAGGTTTATATGTTCGAAAATCTTCGATGCAGTCGGAGTGATAAATTGCAGGTAGCCGGTTTTGCCTTTCGAAGCCTGATTTGAAAATGTTCCGATCGCTTTGATGTTTCGCTGGAGGGCGGTGATGCGGTTTTGTCTCTGGAATTCGTCGAAACTTATTTTGATGCCGAGTTTCGGAAGTGCTGCGTAGAAACGTTTTTCCATCGCTGAAATGATGTTATCGGACGGCGTAACATACGAATCCCAGAAAAGGGAGGCCAGGTCGTAGTTATACGGCCCCAGCCGGAGGTCCTGGAAGTCTATGATTTTGAAGCCGCTGCCGGATACCATTATGTTCTTGCTGTGGAAATCCCGGTGACAAAGGACGGTGGGGAAGGATGCTGCCTCGCGGGCGAGATTGATGAAAAACTCTTTCAGGATTTTCAGATCATCCTCCGCCGGCCTTTTTTCGGGATAGAGCGTCAGATAGTTTTCGAGGAAGAAGCTCAGCTCCCACGAGAGCCGTTCGAACCTCAGCATCTCTATCGTGCCCGTATAATCCCGTTTGAATTCAGAAGCGAGTGATGCGATCTTGATGGCTGTATCGGTGATTTTCCCGTAATACTCCATCCGCTCTTTTTCCGTTAGAGACGGGTGGAGTGAAAAATAATCTGTGCCGCCGAGGTCTTCGAGGATGATCTTCAGCGATTGCGCGTCCGTCTCGAGCACTGCGGGGACGGGAACCGAATGCGCATTGAGAAAAGCCTGAGTCCGGATATATTTTTCGTAATCCGGCTCGTGCGTTTTAGGTGTGATCATTTCGACGGCGGTCGAGCCATCCCCGAAAAACAGGCGGGAAAAAATCCTGACCGATGCGTCTCCGGCGAGACGCTCGATTCGAACCGGTTTATCGTTCTTTTTCAATTGATCGGGCTGATTTTGCGTTTTTAAGTGCTGTGGATGCATTTTCCTTCCACGGCTTCGAATGCCTCGTGAACGACTTCGGAGAGGGTGGGGTGCGGATGAACGGCGCGGCTGAGGTCGCTGATTTTCATCCCGGCGGTCAGCGCTGCCACTCCTTCGCCGATCATCTCCGTCGCGTCCGGGCCGATTATATGGAGGCCGAGCAGATTGTCCGATTCTTCGTCCGCCACGACCTTGACAAACCCTTCAGGGCTGCCGAGGATCTGCGCCTTGGCAAGGGCGCTGAACCGGCACATCCCGGTCTTGACCTTATGACCTTTCGCAACCGCCTCCGCTTCAGTCATCCCGACAGATGCGATCTGTGGTTCGCAATATGTGGCGCCCGGAATGAGGTCGAGGTTCAGGGGTATTGGATTCATGCCGGCGATCCTCTCGACGGCGTTTATCCCTTCCGCCGATGCTGCGTGGGCGAGCTGGGGCGCGGGTATGATATCGCCGATAGCCCAGATATTTTCGACCGAGGTTTGGAACTTGTCGTTCACAATGACGAATCCCCGCTCCGTTTTCACTCCGGCATCCTCAAGCCCGATGCCGGATGTGTTCGGTTTCCTGCCTGTGGCAACGAGGACTTTTTCGGCTTCCAGGCGGTTCTCCGCCCCTTTTCTTTCGTAGGTGATAACCGCCCTGCCGTTTTCGACATCAATCTTTTTCACCATCGCCTCGGCCAGCACCTGTATCTTTTTCTTCTTGAACGCGCGGGTCAATTCCTTACTTACCTCTTCGTCTTCGAGCGGGACGATCCGGGGAAGCATTTCGAGGATCGAGACCTCTTTGCCGAAAGAGTTCATAACGGTGGCGAATTCGACACCGACCGCCCCCGCGCCGATGACGGCGAGCGATTCCGGCAGTTGTTTCATCACAAGCATTTCCTTGTTGCTGATGATAGTCTTCCCGTCGAACTCGATTCCGGGGATGGATCTCGCCTCGGAGCCGGTCGCGAGAAGTATATGTTCCGCTTCCAGGGTTTCTTTTCTGCCGCCCACGAATTCGCATTCGACCTTTCCTTTCCCCTCAAGCCGTCCGCGGGCGTTCACGACCTCGACCTTGAATTTTTTCAAAAGGGCTTTGATTCCGCCTTCCATGATGTCAATTATCTTCTGCTTGTATTCCATCAGAAGATTCATATCCACGGCCGGTTCTGCGCATAATATCCCGTTTTTCCCGGCCTCTTTTATTTCTCTGAAGAGGTGGGCTTGGTGCAGGATTGCCTTTGTGGGGATGCAGCCCCAGTGCAGGCAGGTTCCGCCAAGGACGCTTTCTTTTTCTATCAGTATCGTTTTCAAACCGAGCTGTCCCGCTCTGATCGCGGCGACATAGCCGCCGGGACCGCTGCCGAGTATGATTAGCTTTGCGTCAGATGACATCGTTTACCTCTTTTCAATTAATAGAATGCCAATTGTCAAAATAAAATCAGGATTAGCAGACAAAATAATTAATGAAGGGTATGCGAATTGTCGTCCTCCTCGAAATATTTGTCGAGTATGTCTTTCTCGCCGTCCAGAACCTCGAACATGGTCTTCTTTTTCGACTGTTTCTTTCGATATCTAACATCCTTCAGCCACCAACGAAACCGGTTCAAATTCAGGTAGAGGAATCCGACCACTATTCCGCCGAGGTGCGCGAGATGGGCGATGCCGCTGCCTCCGCTTGTGTCCATCGCGCCGAGGAATTCTATTACAACTGAAAGAATCACGAGATATTTCATTTTGATTGGAATGATAAACCAGAGCAGCACCGTCCTGTTGGGCCATTTCAATCCATACGCCAGAAGTAGTCCCATAATCGCGCCTGATGCCCCGATTACGGGAATCTCCGAATTGGGCTGAAGCAGATGGAACAGCCCGCCGCCGACACCGGTGATGAAGTAATATCTCAGAAATATTGCGGATCCCCAGAGCTTTTCCAGCTCGGAGCCGAACCACCACAGGAAAAGCATATTGAACAGGATATGCATCATCCCGCCGTGGAGAAACATATACGTCACAAGTCTCCATAGCTGGAATTCATGCGTCACCGAGAATGGGATCAGCGAGAATTGTTCAATGAAGAAATTCGCGGTTCCCTTCGAGAGGACCATCAACAAGTAAAAAATCGCATTGATGATAATCAGGGATTTCACTACCAGTGTCGTTTCCGGCAGTACTATAACCCTTCTTGAATACTGGCTGTCGTCGTAATTCAATTAAACTCTCCGTCTTCGTGTTCCCAAACAATATTACCATATACGATAATCACTTGCCAACGTGGTAGGTCTCTGAAGATTTCATAAGGAATTGCTGAAAATAAGCACAAATTGAATAAAAGACACTTCTTGCGAGGGTAGTTTATGGCTGACCGAATGCCAAAAATCTCAATCGCCGCAGAAAAAACAACAAAGAGGAGAATTATTGGCGCTGCGCCTCTTCGTCCATTTTAACTATCGCCGTCGGGACCTCGATCATAATTATTATCGAATTAATTCCTGCGCTCATATCTGCAATCAGATATTTTCCGTCCGGTGACCAGTCCAATTGATCAATGGAAGCTTCAGTCGGGTAAGTCGGAAATATTCTTATCAGGCTTTTTTCATAAGTATCGAAAACCACAAGGGCGTTCTCATTCATGCTGATATCAGGGCTGTCGCCTTTCCTCGCGCGCACCCAGCAGACGACGAATCTGCTGCCCGGGGAGACCGCGATCTGTCCGTATGCTGTCGGCTCTGGCGTAAGTATTTCGGTTGAATTCATAAGGTATTCCATCAGGTCGGCGGAGGTTTTAAGGCCGGATTGTTTTAGCGTTCCAGTCAGGTTTTCCAGGTTGACACGGCAGATATTGCTGTTGTTGGGATTGGCCGGATCGGTCCGCACGAAATATATCGACTTGCCGTCGGGCGAGAACCGCGGGCTGGTGTCCATATACGGCATTTCGGCGATTACAGCGCGGTTATCCTTAAGAGACGACAGGAATCCCGCGGGATTGAGCGTAAAGTCCGACGCAGGCGGAGCGGCCTCGTATTGGCGGGCGAGGATATCGAGGCCGGTGACGGGCATCAGCTCTCTTCCTTCCAGGTCCAGTGTCCATATCAGATTCGCGTACGCTCCCGCGATTTTCTTTGCGGCGCGGCTGTAGTCGTAATTCGTAATAAAATTGTATTCATAGGAAGAGTATATTGTTGTAACGTTGCCGGTGTTGGCATCCAAAAGCTCTAATCTGAACGGTTCACTTGGAGAAATTTTTATTCCGGGGAAAATTATTTCCGAGGCCGAGTACCAGTACATTTGTTTATTACAGGCCATCGGCATTTCCACGATCTCGGCTGGTTTGTCCTCGTTTTCCAGATTAATTCTTAGCAGATGGATTGTATTCTCGAGCATATTGTTGGGCGCATAGTTCATCACTGCCATCTTCCCGCTCGGGGAAAAGGAGGGGCTCTTTGCCAGGCCTTTGGGATTGTCCAGCAGCCTGTAATAGGTCCCGGCATCGGCGACAAAGAAATTGCTGTCCGCGCTGGTGCTGATTCCGCTTATTCCGATGAAAGATCCGATAAATCCGATGATCAGCAGAATAATAATAATCGTTTTTACGAGAGATTCCTTTTTTCCGAGGTTTTTTATGAATAACATATAGCCGGTGAAGGAAAATATAAATCCGAAAATAAGCAGTCTCACGAAGAATATCTTGTCATATGGATTGCTGACGCCGATTCTCAGGGTGTCTATTATCCTCAACGAGAAGAAAGCTATAATCGTTATTGCGATGCTGATAATTTTATATGTAACCTCGTTTCCCGAATGCTCTTTATGGTCGCTGATATAAGGCCCTTTTTTTCTCTCTTCCTGTCCTAATGGGAATCCGCCAGCCTCCCATTGTCCTGCCCCTCCGGTTCTGGAGCTCCCTCCGGCGGTTTTTGATTGAAAGGGCATGTCGGCTTCCTCCTCCCTGGCTCGGGCGAATGCAGGCGGAAGACTGTCATCATCCTTTCCGCCATAAGAGGGGAAATCGAATTGATTTCTCTGGGAAGCGATATAGTCCCCGCTACTGACAATCTCCATTTCATCATGAGCTGGTTTAATATCTATGCCGGATTCGTATGATGGTTTCTCGGTCTGCTGATGAATGGCAGGCGGCATAAATTCAGCGGAAAAAGGAGCAGCTGCAGGAGCGACGGAGGGCATGGGCGGCTGCGGGACGTTTGAATGGAGGGGAACAGGAATCGGTCTGACGGCCTGCTGCGGGAACTGCGGATGCGGCGAAACCCCGGGTGACGGGGGAGCGGAGAAACCGACAGGCTGCGCAGTTCCATTCTCAGATGAAGATTGCGGTATTCCGAAATTTGTTGCCGGCGTAGCTGCCGGAAGATGGATTCCCTGCGGAAATGCTTGCTGCGGTCGAATTCCAGGCGCGCTTAGCGCTCCAAGCTGTTGAATCGGAACCGGATTGATCGGTCTTATCTGAGCGGGCTGAGCCGGATACGCAGGCTTGTCTTGGACCGGTCTTGGCTGAACAGGTTGCGGGGCTATTCTTTGCGGCGGCTGGCCGAGCGGAGGCCTCACCGGCTGTCCAGGCGGCACACTGATTGGGCGAAGCGGGATGGGCGGCTTTATCGCCTGGGGGATATTACTCTGAGGAGCCACCGGCATTGCCGGGCGGATCGGAATCGCCTGCGCGGGCTGCATTTGGGGGTGGACACCCGCCTGGGGAGGATGGATCAATGGAGGTTGCTGTGCTGACGGTCTTATAGGGATTCCCTGCGGAGGCACATTAGCCTGCTGCTGACCCGGGACGGAAGCTGGTCTCATAGGAATTTGCTGGACAGGCGGAACTGTCCCCGGAGGTTTTGGATGTTCGGGAAATTGTTGAGGCGCCGGATTTGAAGGGATTCGAGGCTGCATCGGAGGATGGGCCTGGGGTTGTGCATAAGGCGTGGCTGGCTGCGGACCGGGAGTCTGTTGCGGGTTCAATGGAACCGGCCGTGGGAGAGGCTGCCCAAGAGCAACTGGTGTTGAGGATATCACTTGAGGCAGCTGCGCCTGCAATTGTTCCGCAGTTGTTTCATTAATCCCTGCCGGACTTATTTTGCTTAAAAAATCCTGATTTTCGATGATGGTTGTATCGAAACGCTTATCCGTTTGCTTTTCCACCGGTCCGCCGCAATAGGCACACTTTTCAACATTTCCGACTTCTCTGCCGCAGTTTAGGCATCGCATCAGATTACACCCCCTTTGAATTACTTAACCCTATATCTGCATTATAAGTCTAACAAAGGCGATTTACAACTGTACGGAAGAAGTCATCATATACTGATATTATGGCGATCGTTAAATATTATTTGTGAAACGGAGAGACTATCCGCCTGAAAACCTGATAATTATATTCGGAATTAATATTCCGCCGGATTTTGAGAATTAGTTTGCGGGCCGCTTATTTTTTATCTATTGCCGAAATCTCTTTGGGTATATCAATGCGCTTTATGGATGAGTGCAGCAATCTGTTAATCTGAATAAGGATGAAATTTCCTTTCCGGGACCAGTCTATGTTGCTTACAAACTGATCTGCAGATTGATAATCAGACTCCAAAGGGTAGATTTTAATATGTTTGTTGAGTTTCATATCGAACAGGACTAGAGCAGCTTCGTCTCTCGTTGCGCCTGTATCCTGATAAGCGAACACCCATGCCGCAAGGAATCTTCCGCCGGGTGAAACGCTGAAATTCAGGTAGTTGTAGATATCGTTCGTCACGGAAGCGGGGAGCAGGGGCTCAACAGCATTAAGAGCGGCCGTCGCCCCGAGCTGGAGAATGTCGTTGTCAATTTTCTCGCCGATGCGCGTTCGAACGAAGAAAATCTTGTTCCCTTCGCTGTTGAATTCCGGCCAAGTATCCAAATATGGATATCCGATATCCCCTCCCCTGGTAATTTTTTTCGAAATTCCTGTTGCGGGGTCAATGAGCCAGATGCCGCCCATATAACAAGCGGCGATCAGGCCGGTTTTTTGGTTGAAGGTGAAATGATATTCGGCCTTATCCGGCGATGTGTATATCCTGCTGAGCTGCATGAGTATCGTATTTTCACTTTTATTTACGATTTGTTTCAGATACAAGCTGAAGGGCAATTTGCTTGTGAATTGATAATGCTGCACGGTGATACCGTTCTGAAGATTGAAAATGTTGAAGGTTGAAGTGAAATCGAAATAGAGCTCGTTTTTCGAGGCCATCAATACCGGATTGTTCATCTCAGTGGGTAGTTCAATTTTTAGATCGGAAAAGATTATCAATTCGTCATCGAACCACTGGTAATTTCCGTTGACGGCAAGCTGAGTATCCTTGAGATTGGATGTGATCCCATTGTTCCGGGTTCCAAATTCGATCAGACCGATCCGATGAGCTGTCGATTCGGCTTCATAGACCCTTTTCGAATAAAGGGCCTTTGTGCCGCCGGATAGTATGACAGGTTCCATTGCGTCGAACGAATCGTCCTCGACTATAGTTATCGGATTGCCTGTGTTGATGATGAAAAAGTTGCTTGTCTTATCCGGCTTGATCACGATCTTCAGGCTGGCTGTCCCATATAAGAAAAGGCCTGTAATGACCAGCACTAAAGGAATGAGAATCGGGAGCCTCCCCGCAAGATTTTTTATTAACAGACTTGAGACAGAGGCGATTGTTATTAAGATGAAGACGAGATATCTCATTGTTTTAAGCTGGTCATAGGGATTCAAGCCCGAGCTTATCGTTGCGAAAACATCCATAAGAAAAAACGAAGAAACGGTTAGAAGGATGAATACTATCTGAAAAATCACACTTATTATCTTGGTTCGGTTTTTATCCCGATATTCATCACGCCTGGGATTTGCCGACTGATACGCGATTTGCGCTGAAGAAGGCTTTGCCGGAGACCCTGTTCTTAAACCGGTGAAATCTGAATTGTCAAGCGAACGGGCAAAAGAGGGGGGGATAAACCCGTCATCTTTTTCTACATTCGGTTGATTTTCGATTTTTTGAGCATATACATCTTCTCTATGAAAAACCTCTTCGGTTTGGCTGTCTCCGAGTGCCTGCTTGTAATAGATGGTAGGCTGGAAATCATATGAGGTTGCTTCGCCTGTGTTGCTTCCGGGAGCATCCATAAATGGAGATGGGACAGTTTGTTGAGGGATTTCGGGTTGAACTAAAGAATTAAAACCCTTGTTTTGATGCATTATTGAAGCTGGGCCTTCTCGTGTCGGCAACGGTTCTCTGGGGATGGCTTGCGGCGTCTGGTTATATCCAGCGGAAACAGGAGGGACGATATTCTGCGGGGGATTTCGAAATTGACTAACGGATAACCCTTCCGGCTGTTCGACGACGATTTTTCTTGCCTGAAAATCTGGCATCGGCGGATAAACGGCATTGGGTCTTGTTCCCGCATTTTGGTCTGCTGCCGGCTGGCTCGGTTGAGGCGAATGCGGCATTGCTGGAGTCGGCTGTGGTTTGCCATCGGAATAATCGCTTGGTTGAATAACGCCGGTTCCAGGAGGAGCTTGCGCTGTGGTTTCGTGTATATTTTCTTCCGGAGTCGGTTCCGTTGTTTCAGCTTGACCGGAAGGATTTTGGTTCGACCATTCTGCAGCGGCTGGTACTCCATTTACTGTCTCTGTGGGTTTATCTTCAAGAAGGGTATCTGCATCCGCAAACTCCAAGTCCTGGTCGAAGGAATAGACCTCATTTTGCCCGGGGGGTTCACCATCTCTGGTTTCAGTTTCCCCTGGTTTGGTAAACGCTTCTTGCGGTTTTTGATCCTCTGAGGAGACTTGAGTTTTTTCTTCGCCTGGCATCGGGGTGCCGCAATTTTCGCATCGTGCCAAATCTACGACATCTTCTCCGCACATTGGGCATTTCATAACGCATTACCTCATAATATTTTCCCTGCGTCACCCCCTACTTTAAATAATATGCTTATTTTTGCATTTTTCAAGTTCTCTATGATATATGAATAGTTTGACCGGATTGAGAATTTTGATTGTTTTGTCTGTCCATAACGTTATTCATGCCCAAATATCCTGCAATACTAGTCCCATTTTCGGTTTTCAAAGTGACGATATGTTGCTATTTGGAGGTTTTACGTCTTCAGAAATTGACGGGATATTGAATTACCGTTCAAAAGTATTATAATAAATAGGTATCATTAAAAAATAAAAACAAAATTACTAAAGTTTCGGGAGTTTTCAATGAATATCAAAACGGGTAAAAAGATTTTTACCATTTTGATTATTTTCATCATTGTTGCATTTTCTCATATCCTTTCTCAGACCCCCGAGCGGGGAATAATCACGATGACAGATTTATCGGGTTTGTTGAAGCTGCTTTCAAACATCGAGGATTCGGTAATCAGGCATGAATGGGATATCGTCTTCAACAGTTTCCTGTCTCCTGAATTTTCATTGCCTTACAAGGCTAATGAAAGATGGAAATCCGCTGAATGGCTGGCTCTCATTTTTTATCCTGAGATCAAGCCGGCAAATCCCAAGGAAAGCCTGGAAATTGCAAACAGCATCAAGGCTATGAAACATTTCATTTCTGATATTACTGTCTACAAGGAGCCTTCCTGCGATTTCGCAGTGGAGATAAAAGGGGTGAGGACGATTGATTTCCTGCCGGGGAAAAGATATATACCGGTGGATATGCGGTTCTGCAAGAAAGGGGACATCTGGATATTGCAGATGCAGCCGTAAGATTTGACCGGAGGAATCGGATAATCACCGCTTCCAAATTCCATTTAATTTATTTTTAAAAAGTTGGAAGATTTGTATTTGAAAACGCCTTGCAGGATTCTATAATTTGATACTTAAGTGAGTGTAAAATGCTTGATATAAATTTTATACGGGAAAACACGGAAGCCGTCAGAAAGATGCTCCGTGACAGGAAAAGCGACGCTGATCTGGAACGTTTGCTGGAAACGGATAATCAACGACGCGACCTGCTGAACAAAATTGAAATCCTTCGCCATGAGAAAAAAGAATCCTCCAGAAGATACGGCGAAATGAAACAACGCGGGGAAGTCGATGAAGCCCTGATGAAAGCCGCCTCCGGGATCGGGGATGAAATCCAAAAGCTGGAAGAGCAGCACAGAACAGTGGATGCGGAATATGATTCGCTGATCCTTGCCTTTCCCAATATTCCTCATGAAACAGTGCCTGTCGGCAAGGACGATTCGTTCAACAGGACTGAGCGAACCTGGGGTGAAAAACCGTTATTCGCTTTCACTGTCAAACCTCATGATGTCATTGCCGAAGGCCTGGGCATCGTGGATTTCAAGAGGGCCGGAAAAATCACCGGCAGCCGTTTTGCTACGTATGTTGGGTTAGGAGCCAGGCTCGAACGCGCCCTGATCAATTTCATGCTCGATGTCCAGACTATGGAGAATGGATATTTAGAAATGTTGCCTCCCTTTATCGTGAACAGCAAGGCGCTGACGGGCACGGGGCAGCTGCCGAAGTTCGAAAGCGATCTCTTCCGCCTGGACTTCCGGGATTATTATCTGATTCCGACGGCCGAGGTTCCGCTGACGAACCATTACGCGGACGAGATACTCCCGGCCGAAGCGCTTCCCGTCAAAATGACGGCTTACACCCCATGCTTTCGGAGCGAGGCCGGTTCATACGGCCAGGACGTGAAGGGACTGATCCGGCTGCATCAATTCAACAAGGTGGAGCTCGTCATGCTTTGCCGTCCGGACGAGTCATGGAAGCAATTGGAGGAGCTCACGGACAATGCGGAAGCGATCCTGCGGAAGCTGAACCTCCATTACAGGGTCGTAACATTATCCACCGGCGATATGGGTTTTTCTTCGGCGAAGACCTATGACATCGAGGTCTGGCTGCCATCCGAGGGGAAATACCGCGAGATCAGCTCCTGCTCCAACTTCACCGATTTCCAGGCGAGAAGGGCTTCCATAAGATTCAAGGACCCAGAAACCGGCAAGAACCGCTTCGTGCATACGCTGAACGGTTCCGGGCTCGCCGTCGGAAGGACGGTCGTGGCGATACTCGAAAATTACCAGGACAGCGAGGGCAGGGTGATAGTTCCCGAAGCGTTGCGTCCTTATATGGACGGGAAGGAACTTATAAGCGGGATTATCTGATGTCGAAAGAAAAATCTGTCGGCGCGCTCCCTGGAATCAGGAAAAATGAGATTCTCGCCGGCTATTCATGGTTCAGGATAGGCGGTCCAGCCGATTGGTTTCTGTCCATTGAAGATGTGGACGCTGCGGGCAGGGCTTTGCGCGCCGCGCGGGATGACGGGATGCCGGTCTTCATCCTGGGAGCTGGCAGCAATATACTCTTTGACAGCAAAGGATTCCGGGGTCTCGTTCTGAAAGCGGAATTCAAAGGCCTTGAGGTTAAAGACGGGATCGTTTCCGCCGGTGCAGGGCTTCCTCTTGCGGCGCTGATGCGGTATTCCGCCGAAAACCGCCTCGGAGGCTGGGAAGGGCTGTCCGGTATTCCCGGCACAGTCGGCGGCGCGGTGCGGGGCAATGCGGGCGCCTACGGCACTGAGATCGGGGCTTTCACGAAAAAAATTTATAATATGGATTCGTCCGGCGTTGCCGGCGAATGTAATCAAGAAGAAGCCCGTTTCGGATACCGGCATTCGATCTTCAAAATGACGAAGGATTTGATCTATCGTATTGATTTCAGCCTGAATGAAATCGATCCCGCGGTATGCCTTGCAAGGATGAAGGAGATCGAGGATGAGCGGAAACGGAAACATCCGCAGAAGAATACGGCCGGATGTTTCTTTAAAAATCCCAAAGAACACGGCGTCTCCGCCGCGCGTCTGATCGAGCGGGCGGGGATGAAGGGAAAAAGGGAAGGGGGCGCCGGAATATCCGAGCTGCATTCCAATTTCATCGTAAACCTCGGCGGCGCAACCTCCGGCGATGTCCTCGCCCTTGCCGGAATGATCAAGGAAACGGTCGAAAAGATGTCCGGGATTGTCCTCGAAGAAGAAGTCGAGATCGTCCCGGAAAATCCCGCAGCGGCAGACTGATTCCCCTCCCACAGTGAACTCAAAATTCTGGATGTGTGAGATTGAAACGTTAATATCCAGTGTAACAAGGTGTCACAGAAAAAAATACCGGGGGCTCTCTGACGGGTTAAAAGTTAATGGTTGGCTTCAAAAATGGAATCCATATTCCATTTATTACCAATAAGTTACGACAATATCTGCAAGCACCAGCAGCAAAAGCAAGTGAGGAAGAATCAGCAAAATGGACTTTTGAAAATATGCTTTCCTGCTTACGTCCCAGACTTAACCATTTTTTACAATGCTAGAAAGCAGCGCCTGGTCGGTAAGGTTTTTCACCATGGCCCTGCGCACATTACTGTCTGTAACATTCTTTGCCACATCGGACATTAAAGTCTGTCTTTTATTCCTTGCGTAAGAACCGATATCAAACCATTTTCCGATGCCGCTTTTCCTATTAACTTTATCCCCCAATTAATTGCTGCCAGAACATCTTGGTTGCTCTCCCGTTTTTTTGCTTCAAGTAAAACGGTTGCCGCCGAAGCACTTTTCATACAACCAAGCTCAATTGCTGTTGAAACACGAATACCGACTTCGATTTCGTTATTAGCTTCAATCAGAGCGTAGTAACAAAAATCTAAATCCCTGCCATCGTTCTTCAATTTAAGATCCCCATATGCTTGCAAAAGCGTATCCAATTCTTCGGAAGCAGCCTTACACGATTTGCGCTTGTCTAAATATGGGCAAATATTTGGGAACATTTTGAAAAAGCCCGCAGAACTTGTATCACCTTCAGTAAATTTTTTAATGGCCTCAATTCGGATTTCTGCATTCTCACCAAACAATGCATTATTTAACTGTTCTTTTTGTCGTTTTATCCTAAGGCGATAATCTTTTTCCTCACAGCTAAAATAGTTAAAAATTCCCATACTATCCTCCTATTGCGTTCTAGTCCGATTCTCTCAGTTCTTGTAGCCGCTTTTCGGCCCGCTTTCTCACGCCCGAATCCGGTGCTTCGGAAGCGAGCGTTTGAAGATATTCTAAATCCGTGAGCTTTCCAAAGAGCGAGCTTAACACATCAGAAGAGGGCGTTCCTTTGGACAGTTCGGCTCGCGCGATGCTAACCAAGCTCGCTTGATCGCTGAGTTGATTGACTGCGCCCCAGCGAACCCATTCGTTGCGGGCCTCCCGACCGATCAGGACCAAAGCCCTTGTATCTTGGACCAAAGCGAACATTTTCTTATTTTCTTTAAACACAGCATTCAGATTCATACTTGCCCCCGCGCCTGCCCACGCATAGGTCTCTGAGAGCATCTTCTTTATGTGCGGGTCCGCCCTGAAACTGGCATCTGCGTCATCTGTGGTGCTTGTTTCGTCAACGGTTTCAACCAGGAACTTGTCACTTGCCAATTGGATGGCTGATTTTATTGGCTGAGTACCCTGATTTTGAACAAGGCTTTGTAGGCTGGATACCGTGGCCGAGTCTAGTCCAACGTTTCGAATCTTCTCGCTTCGCGCAGTAAGGTAAGCCCCCACCTTGTTCATATCGAAGGCCTTCGCGATATAGGAAAGATAGAGGTAGGGATCAGGGTCCTGGTAGGATTTAGTGCGTTGACGGATTACCATGCTTCGTATCCACCATTTAACCGCTTCGCCGAGGTTTCCTTCCTTGAACTCTGTTCTCGCGAGTCTGTCGCAGATTTCTTGTTTCCTTTGGCAACTTTGATAGCCTTCCTGAAGTATAGTCCGAGCCTGTCTGAAATCACCTTCCTCCTCGTGCAGAACACCAATCCAGAAATAAGGGAAGTAGAAATCCGGCAGTTTGGCCTGCAACTCACGAGCTTGAGCAAACGCTTCGGTTCGCTTACCGGAGTTTGCCAGACTGGGAATGCTTGATGCTTCAGGGATATCTCGCCATTCGCGATGATCAATGCCCAAGACTGTAGTGTCAACTTCGAAACAATCATCTATATAGCTGTCGGTGCAATTCTTGCCCTGGTCAACGGGCAACGATTGGGAAACTTCTTTTTTTATTTCTTCATGTGAGAGCTCAGAAATACGAATCCTTGCCGCACCGCGAACAATTTCATCACTATCATTTGATTCAATTAAATTTAGTATTGTAATATCAGATATTTTTTCTACAGCAGCTTTGCGTACTGCCCAGTGTGCATCATTTTTTGCAATATTTGTGAGTAGATCCTGATCTTCAGTTTTCCAAACAGCATCTCTGCGTATCGGCCAATCTTCGTTTGTAGTTGACATTGAATGTTCTCCTTATTGTTTAAAAATTAACTTAAAGAAAAATCGATTTTCCCTATGCTTCCATTTTACTGAGTGCATTTAACATTCCGCATCAAGTTCCTTCCTCAACTGAGATTCGAATCGTACATAATACACTTTCAAATTCTCTGGAGCGTCATTCTTTCGACCTGGCTGATCAGGCTTCGAAGAACAGTGCGACTACAGCTCTCTCGTCTGGCTCTTGCCCTTCCCATTCGTCCACTGGTTGGCCAAAATCAGGCCATGACCCATGACTGATACCTGCGGGATACATCATTTTAACTTGTGCGACAGTCAGCGCGTCTTGGATTCCGGCAATACGCCAGGCTTCTATAGATTGGTTCGGGCCGAATTTTTGGTTTACAATTTCACGAAAATACCGTTCTGGTTGATCAGGTTGATTTTGGCCTTGGCGAAAGATGATGACATTCAGCGACTTATTCATGTTTATTTTAATTGCCACATCAGCAAGATGGGCTAGTGCTGTAAGTCTTTTCTTAGCAGCTATGCGCACTAATTCATTTATATCATATTTGGCAATATTCGCCAGAAGAGCCTGGTCGTTAAGATTCACTAAGGCGCAGAATCGCCCCCTCCAGCTTTTATCATTCTTGGCAAATTCGGCTAGAAGTGCCTGGTCGATAAGTTTTAAGATCGCTGTCGCTCGCACACGATCGTCTTTTTCATTCTTGGCAATATTCGCTAGGAGGGTTTGATCGACAAAGTTTGGGTTATTCAATGCGGCTGCGCGAATTTTCCACTTTTTATTATTCATAGCAATATCAGCCAAGATCACTGTGTCTGCAAGTTTTTCCACCCTGTCCTTGCGTACTCTCTGAATAGAATCTTCCCCTTTAGGTTTAAAAAAATCCATAAATCCCATGTTATCTCCTTTTTGGATTATAGTCTTATTATACTTAATTTGTAAATATATTAGCAATTTATTTAGCGTACGATTTTTCCGATCTCATGTTGAGTTCTTTTTTTGAACTGTTAACAATGTTTACTTCTTCTTAAGCTCTTGTAGTCTTAATTTAGCGGTCTCGCACATACGGTCGTCTTCACCATTCTTGGCAATATCAACTAGTAAAGCCTTATCTGTAAGATTTTCCACTGCATTCACACGTAATCCATAGTTTTAACCATGTTAACACCGTCGTTCCTGGCTATATCAGCAATCAGCACTTGGTCGGTAATTTTTCTCGCCGCCTTTTCGCGCACCCGGAATCAGGATTTTTCCACTTTGGTCTAAAGAGATCTTGAAATGCTATTTTTACTCATGGAGGTATAGATTGCCTGTTCACTTTCGCTGCTTCTCAAGCGTGCTTAGAATTCCGGGAGTAAATTTCCACGGGAACTCCATTTACAGACTTGCAGGTCAAATAAACTATAGCCATAGCTAGTACAGCCTGAAGAGTTCCCATAAAAACGAGTAATGGTATTCCAAGCTTTAATTCAATCACTTCGTATATGGAAACCGCAATAATACTCAACACATTAAAAATACAAAATGTCAGATATAATCCGGGAACAAGTTTAGGTATTTTCAGCCGCGATCTTTCAACCACGGCATTGTATATCTTTGCAAAGGAGTAATATGCTCTGAAATTCCAATAGAGATTGAATCCCGGGATTAATAGAAATCCGGTTGCCATTGCCGGAGAAATATCAGTCTTTCCATCCTGCACAACCTTCCACATCTTATAAACAAAATACAATCCAATTAAAAGGCTGGCAAGAAGAGCAAAAGCAATTAACACTAAAATCACCGTAACTAAACCTTCCTGAGAAATCGTTGCTGATAACCAGTGCTCACCAATCTCTTCCGAGACCGTTTTGCCTGTATCCATCCTGAAGATACCTCTTTCAGAGATTTGTCGAAAATTATAAATGGAAACCGCAAGATAAAGCATTGCCATACCTATTAGATTAAGAACAAGGAATAAACCAAAGAAAAACTTTGTTGACAGGAAATTCGTCCGTGGCGCAGACTCCTCGCCCTTAGACTTGAGCTCGTTTCTTGTCACTGTAAATCCACGGTTTTTCATATAAATCCAATACCCAATATAGAAAAAGATGCCTTTTAAAGCACCATATATAAACGGTAGAATGAGTGTAAAAGTAATTGAGAAATGGATTTCACCTCGCGTTATTAAATCTGCCAATAACTGAAAGAAAGAAAAGATTATCTCGCCGGCAACAAAAGCGAATACGACAACATAGTCAAATCTTTTTAAAAGTCGGTAAAGAAGGACTAAAGAAAAAGCGATGATTCCGGCATATAAGAAGCTATAAATCAAAGCGCGTATATTGAAAAGATAATCAAACAATTGATATGCTTCTCGGATCTGAAAACTTTGATATGAGCCATTAGATAGAAGTCTATTCAGAATCCCGCCCAAAATCCAGAAACCGCCGAAAAGAAGCGGAAAATGAAAATCTTTTTTCGCCAGATGAACAGCTGCTGCCAGGGACAAACCAAAGAGTATTGAGCTAAAGACAACATGGGGGTTTATAAACTCAAGAAAGCTATATTTTTTGAAAGACCCTTCAATGAATAAGTAAAGTATGCTAAAGCCTCCCGCTAATACTGCTGCAGCAATAATGCCCAAAATGGGGAAAAAATTGAAACCATATTTTTTAGTATTGAAATAATCGACAAAGTTTTTAACCATTCAGTTCCTCCTTTAAATTCCATAAATGGGTAGAAATAATCCCGAAAATCATTTTACCTTCCTTTTCATTGACCTGGATGTTTTCATTCCCTGCAGAACAGAGAAATCGCCCGCCTCTGAATCCCGCTAAAGCTGATGAACTGCAACAGAGTATAGCTACGACACATCAATATGTCAAGTTAGCCTGACTCCCTATATCTGGACTAACTTGAGTGTTAGTATTTATTTTTGGATCGTTGTTTCTGCGAAAGAAATGACGTGACGCAAGGTCAGTTTTTCAATAAGATGTTTGATTCTCATTTAAATTCCTGCATAGCAATAATTATAGTGGCACATGCAATTTGTGATCTCTTTCATATTTGTAATAGTTTTAACTACATGCAATATCACAGTAGAACTTGCGTTCCTACATAACATAAAAATATTTCCAACAGGGGGCTTCGCCCCCTGTATCCCAAACAGAAAACAGAAAGCCAGAATACAGAAAACACATTTTATACTACCTGGCACAACGAAACCCGTAGCCGTCGTGCCAGTTCGGGGTACCGTACCTGATGCGATTCGAGACGCGGATGAAGAGCGAATCATCGAGCCACGAACCGCCGCGAATAACGCGATACTCTCCGTTCGACGGTCCCTGCGGATCACGAGAAGGGCTGTTCTCATAATAATTTGCGTCATACCAGTCGTTAGTCCACTCCCACACATTACCTGCCATATCATACAAGCCATACCCATTAGGATCATAACTGCCAACCTTCACGGTATCACTCCCACTATAATTAGCCTCACTCTGGCTTATGCTATCACCGTTCGGATATTTCATCCCCCTCAACCCGCCACGCGCAGCATACTCCCACTCCGCCTCGGTAGGCAGTCTTCCTCCCTTCCATTCGCAATAAGCCTTAGCCTGGGTCCAATCAACATTAATCACAGGATAGTTTTCGTACCGGCTGTCGCCGTAATAACTGCTACGAGTGTAACTCTCAACGCTTATAGGCGCACGGCAGGACCCCGCATCCACGCACTTCTTGTATTCCCCGTTTGTAACCTCATACTTATCCATATAAAAAGAAGATATCTGAACAGTGTGAACAGGCTTCTCATCACTATCCCCCTCTTCAGACCCCATCTGAAAACTACCGGCAGGGATGAGCACCATTTCCTCATTTGCCGATGACTTTTCTGTCTTTTCTTGTGCCAATACAGCATTAGAGAAACAACAAATAACCAGTACGGCAAACAAAATCCTAAGTTTTAACTCCATCAAAATTCTCCTTTCACTACTCATTTGTGATCTTTAAACACAGAACTCATAAACCGTTACCTGGCACAACGAAACCCGCCGAAGCTGCTCCTGTACGAAGTATCGAGCCTGTAGCGATACGATACACGGATGACGAACGCATTATGGAGCCACGAACCGCCGCGGACAACGCGATAAGTGCCGCTATCTGGACCCGGAGGATTGCTAGAGGGGCTGCTCTTATAATAATTTTCTTCATACCAGTCGCTAACCCACTCCCATACATTCCCAGCCATATCGTAAAGACCATACCCATTAGCCGCGTAACCACCGACAGCCGTTGTATCATTATCCTCGGAATCCCCAGAATCAAAATAATTTGCATCGCTGCCCTTTATCGCATCTCCCCAGGGATATTTCGCCCCGCTCAAGCCGCCACGAGCCGCATACTCCCACTCCGCCTCGGTAGGAAGTCTTCCTCCCTTCCATTCGCAATAAGCCTTAGCCTGGGTCCAATCAACATAAATAACAGGATAATTGTCATACGTTCTGTTGCCGTAGTAACTGCTGCGCGTAGGACTTTTACTCTCATAAGGAGCACGGCAGTATCCAGCATCCACACACTTCTTATATTCCCCGTTTGTAACCTCGTACTTATCCATATAAAAAGAAGATATCTGAACAGTGTGAACAGGCTTCTCATCACTACCCCCCTCTTCAGACCCCATCTGAAAACTACCAGCAGGAATGAGTACAATTCCCTCGTATACAGATGATTTTTCTGTCTTTTCTTGTGCCACTACAGCAGTTGAGAAATAACAAATAAGCAGTACGGCAAACAAAATCCTAAGTTTTAACTCCATCAAAATTCTCCTTTCACTACTCATTTGTGATCTTTAAACACAGAACTCATAAACCGTTACCTGGCACAACGAAACCCGCCGTAGTAGTACCCGTACGTTGCATAGTCCCTGTAGCGATACGACACGCGGAGGGCGTCCGAATAACTGCTAAACGAACCGCCGCGAACAACGCGATACTCTCCGTTCGACGGTCCCTGCGGATCACGAGGCGGGCTGTTCTGATAATAATTCTCATCCCACCAGTCGCTAACCCACTCCGATATGTTCCCAGCCATATCATACAAGCCATACCCGTTAGGACTATAACTGCCAACCTTCACGGTATCACTCCCACGAAAATTAGCTTCACTCCGGCTTATGCTATCACCGTTCGGATACCTCGCCCCGCTCAAGCCGCCACGCGCAGCATACTCCCACTCAGCCTCAGTAGGCAGTCTTCCTTGCTTCCATTCGCAATAAGCCTTAGCCTGGTTCCAATCAACCCAAATCACCGGATGATTGTCGTACCAGCTGTCGCCGTAATATCTAATTCTAGTGTAATTCTTATCACTTTCAGGAGCCAGGCAGGACCCCGCATCAACGCACTTCTTATAATCCCCGTTTGTAACCTCGTACTTATCCATATAAAAAGAAGAGATCTGTACAGTATGAACAGGCTTCTCGTCACTCTCTCCATCATTAGACCCCATCTGAAAACTACCGGCAGGAATGAGTACCATTCCCTCATATGCTGATGATTTATCTATCTTTTCTTGTGCCGTTAAACCAAGTGAAAAATAAAAAAGCAAGATTAAAATAAAATAAATTGAAATTATTCCTTTCATCCAATTCCCCTTTCATTTTATAGTTAATTTTTCAAAGAGATTAAATAATGAATAATCAGAGGCGGTTGCCCAAGCATGAAAGATAAATACTATTAGTTTGGAATATTGTCAAGAAATTGGGCGCTCGTCATTGCCAAATTGTATAATTATGCTTATTTTGCTTTATTGAGCTGGTTGATTCAGAGAAACTTCATTAGCTTGAGTATTTAGTATTAATTTTTGGATCGATGTTTCTGCAAAGCAAAAACAATTCGGAGCAGATAACGACAGTTGTCAATCGACAAAAGTGATGTTCTTAATAATGAAACGAATATTAAGTCAATCTTTCACAAGAAATATTACCAAGGGCACTTTGATGGGTTAAAAGTTTAGTGAATATTAGGCATTTATACCCATTATCTCTTTTAATTTCAATAGGTTGAGGAAAAACAGGCAAAGAGTGACCAACTTCGGAAAGCAGAGAAAAAACCGGAAAAATTGCCGGTTTTGATCTAACAACCGGCGGCTTCATATATTTTCATTTATTTTATTTTCAATAATTATGTAAAATCACGGGAAAGCCATTGCTTGTTTGGTGAAAAGTTCTTGCTTTTGGGGCAGGGTATATTATATTATTAATACAGATGGCAAGCGTTAATAATATAATACAATTTCAAGCTACGCCGAGAGAGGCCGTGAGGGCTCTGAACGAGACTCATCTGCAAAATCTCTGGCATGAAATGTTCATCGGGGGGCGGGTGATCTATAGCGATACCGGCCATTCCGTGAAGATAATCTCTCCCGGCAGGTGGAACCGGGGGGCGGGACCGGATTTCATCAACAGCAGGTTCATCTATGACGGCAAAGAAGTAACCGGCGATGTGGAGATTCATAAAACGCCGGAGGAATGGTATCAGCATCTGCATCACACCGATCCCGCCTATGACAACGTCAGGCTTCATTTCTCGCTTTCCGCCGTGAAACCGGAGAGGATCCGGAACTCCGCCGGAAGGCTCGTGCCCCAGATTTTCCTGGACACTATGTTTTCGGACGAGATGCTGAAGATTATTTCGGACTACCGCTCCGGCGAGAACTGTTTTTCTCCATATTGGCAGAACCTCGAATGCCGTTATGATTTCAAAAAAACCGATCCCATGAAGCTCACGGATTACTTTTTCCTGAAGGGGAAGGAACGGATCGCAGGAAAGATGGAACGATTGGGAAGGAGAATCGGAGAAGCGGGATATGAACAGGTTATTTATGAGGGATTGTTCGAATCGGCCGGCTATACCGTCAACAAGCATCAGTTCCTTCTGCTCGCCGCATCCGTTAATATGAAGACACTGAGGGAAATCCTGCAATGGACAAACCCGGACGAGAGACGATTGACGGCGGAAGCCATGTTCCTGGGGGCTGCCCGGCTTTTACCCGATCAATCCGCCGCTGACGGAGACCTCGATCTCGAGGGTTCCATTTGGGCGAGGGACCTCCACGCAAAATGGAGAAAATTGAGACCGATAATCGGGGATTCGCTGCTGGAGCCCGGTTTCATCCGCACGTCGGGCCAGAGACCCGCGGCGTCTCCCGCGAGGTCGCTCGCGGCGATAGCCGGTTTTTTGTCCGTTAATTTCGATCGGAACCTCTTCACTCTTTTCTTCAAACCGTTTCAGGATATCGAGGATGACTTTTGCATTCCAACGGACAGCACCTGTAAGATACTCAACTGTTCTTCTCCGGGATTCTGGTCTCATCGGACGAATTTCTGCGGAAGAAACGAAAGGAGCTGGGCTGCATTCGGAAAAGACCGGGTAAACAGGTTCATTGGCAATATTCTGCTTCCGGTTTTTCTTCACTATGCCCAAACGAGGCGGGACAGGCATCTCGGGAGAAAGTTGATGCAGACAGCCGGCATTTTGCCGGCCGCTCATAACCGCTACACGAATTTCATTTTTGCTCAGCTGCCCGACAGGATTTCCGGACGGATGAGGTTATCATTCATTCTCGAACAGGGGATCATCGCGCACTACATAGAGAATTGTTTCTCCAACATCTGTCTCGATTGCCCTTTAAAATACAAAATCTGAAATTTCTTTCATTCCTGTTGCAAAAACAGGATTTGTGTTTAGAATTGTTTACGAATAAAAGATGGATCAAAGGTGTATGCTGCGGGCAGGTTGCGGGAACATACCGCCGCAGCGGGATAGCGGTTAATTGCCGGGATTGATTTATCAATCCGGGCAAAGGCTTAACTGAAAAGGGTGCAAGGCTTATGACATCTGTTGTATTCTCGCTTATTTAATACAATCGTCCAAATTTTGGCAGATGATTGTAGTATATCCGTCATAGCGGATAACGAGCAGGGCGCATTATCAAAAAATAGGGTTATTAGTCATATCAGGAGTATAAGATGTCCGAGATAGTATATGGCCGTATTGATGAATATCTGCGTAATGAACTCTCCGAATTCAACCTTTACATCCAGGAAGGAAGCGGCGGATATTATATTGCAAGCCGCAAGGAAAATGCTCTCAACGGGAGCGCCTTTGTGGACAGGTTCGCGCAGATAGTCGAGGATGAGGAAGAATACAATCTCTCGCTGAAGGATAAGAAGACCGGTCAATGGGAGGAATACAAGGTTTTTCCAACGCTTGATGACTGCCTGGCGGCGCTTTCCGCCAGTTTGAAAAACCCCTCCCCGGAGCTCATTTCGAACGGCGAGAACCAAAACGCAATTACGGAGGCAAACTTTAATTGCTGGTCGTGCGGAGGAGGTCTCCTGAAAATAAGCGGCGGCGGCTCACAGCTAAGCGTTGATTGGGCTGAAGGCTTAGACAATATCGAGATGACCTGCCCGAAATGCAAAAAGGTTATGATCTTTAATCTGAACAACGAAAAGGACCGGACGTCCATTTTATCTCCAAATGCCGGGGTCAGTCATTTTAATCATTTGAGACGCGGAGGAATGGCTTCGGCTGTGCAAAACAAATCTTTTAATCATCAGCCGGGCAAACAGATCAGAATAGATTTCTATGACCTTCTATGGAGATTGAAAGACCACACCAACACCTATAGCCACTATCTGAATTTGCTGACCGGAGAAATTGAAAGAATGGATACGAATGCCCTTGGAGCTGTGAGGGAAAATATCTTCAAGTTTGCAAGGTATCCGTGGAGAAAAATACCTCCTCTCTCCTCCAGGGATGCATATTCCGTTATGGAAGAGTTCATCAAACAGATAGACAACGAGGAGATCAAGGCTCAGCTCGAAAATTCCATCCTCGGGCCTAAACCTTTTAAGAGCTTTAAGATGGTCGTTCAGGAGTTCCCCGAGATGAACGAGCGATGGGTAAAGTCCGAAAACGAATTCTATCTTAATAAATCGCGCGAATGGCTCGATTCCATCGGCTTGGATTACGAGATGGTTTTATAACCGGAATAATTGCGATCAAGATCATCGCCAGTACCGAGTCGTTTTTTATCGGGCGTTCCTGATTTTTGCTGTAAGTCTCGGCGGTATTCATCAGGATAGGTTCAGCCTGAATGTTTCTCAGAAACAAATCCCCCCTTAGGCTAAAAAATCCACTCAAATTTTGCTTGCTTACGTCCCTTCCCGCTGTGTCAGGCTATCGTAACAGACTTGTTTAGATATACGTCCTGAATCGCATTGAGCAGCTGAACGCCGTCCTTCATCGGTTTCTGGAATGCCTTCCTGCCGGAGATAAGCCCCATCCCGCCCGCCCGCTTGTTGATGACGGCGGTCCTGACGGCCTGCTGAAGGTCATTCTCGCCCGACGCTCCGCCGGAATTGATCAGCCCGGCGCGCCCCATAAAGCAGTTCACGACCTGGTAGCGCGTGAGGTCTATCGGATGGTCGGTCGTCAATTTTTCATATACGTATTTGTGGCTCTTTCCGACCTTGATCGCGTTGAATCCGCCGTTGCAGGTTGGCTGCTTCTGCTTGATGATATCGGCCTCTATCGTGACCCCCAGATGGTTCGCCTGTCCGGTGAGGTCCGCAGCCTCGTGGTAGTCAACGCCGTCCTTTTTGAAATCCGAATTCCTCAGGTAACACCAGAGGATGGTCGCCATCCCCAATTCGTGCGCATATTCGAAGACCTCCGTGATCTCCTCTATCTGTCTCATGGATTCTTCCGAGCCGTAATAGATCGTCGCTCCGACGGCGAGCGCGCCGAGTTCGAACGCCTGGTCAACGGATGCGAAAAGCCTCTGATCATATATCGCCGGGTATTTGAGGAGGTCATTGTGGTTGATTTTCAGCACGAAGGGGACTTTGTGTGCATACCGGCGCGCCACGCTGCCGAGCGCTCCGAGGGTGGAAGCCACGGCATTGCACCCCCCCTCGACCGCCAGCTTGACGATGTTCTCGGGGTCGAAGTACTCAGGATTCGGCGCAAACGACGCGCCGGCGGAATGCTCGATCCCCTGGTCAACGGGGAGAATCGAAAGATAGCCGGTGCCGGCAAGCCTGCCGGTGTTGAACAGCTTCTGCAGGTTGACGAGAACACGTATGGGCCTGTCGGACTGGGATACGACCCTGTCTATGAAATCCGGTCCGGGCGTATGTAGTTTTTCCTTTGCTATCGTTTTGCAAACATGACCGAGCAGATTCTCGGCCTCCCTGCCCAGGATTTCTTCTATTTTGCCTGACATAAAGGTACTCCTTATTATTTTTTGTTTTAAAAAATTCTTATTTATCCCTGTCGCTCATATCGAACGTCATCTTTCGAAGGTTGATTACTATTTATAACATCTGAAACGGCATTTTCAACCCCTCGACGGATAAAAACGGTTCATTCTTCCGCGGCGGCGGTATGGAAGCTGGTTTCCAGGTACTACGCTAATCAATAGACAAGGAATTCAGATTTTGCCGCAATGTGAATTAAATAGAGGGAGGCGAATAATATTCCCGAGATACTAACCAAGGATTTCATAGCCGCCTTGATTTTCTGACAATGTGAGGTTTGCCCTATCATAGACCTTATTCTTTATTAAACATGATTGTTGAAAATATAATATCTAATCATAAAAATATTGCTGTTCTCTGTTGATATTATTGTATCAGGCATGGTAATATATTATCGTTATTTTGTCTCTGGCGGAGGGGGTATAAATGAAGATAAAAGAAATATTTACAATAGTATCAAGGCACATAAAAGAGAGCATAAAAAGGGGATTCAAAAAAATTAAAAATTGGGATTCCTCTCGCGAATTTGTGCGTAAACCACGCATATTTATCGTTAGCACAATCAATAAATCCATTAGAAAATTTGTAAGAGACAATTTTTATGAATTTATGCAGGGACAGCTTATATATATTGCTAAAAAGCTATGTTTAATGCTTATTGCCGGCCTGATAATATTAATATCATTATCATTCTTTTTTCCGTCGTGTCCAACGCCGAAAGAGAATATTTATTCAAAAACAGTATTGCACACAATAAAAAAGGCCGATGATTATATTACCAAAGATAATGCAAATAGTTTCAAATGGATTTCAGATAACGGCATTTCTTTTTGCGAATTTAATTTGCGATTTTTAAATTATTACTGCGACGTGATCAATCATTACAAGTATTTATTTTATAACCAATTTCGGTCGCTTTTTAGCATCAATCCGATCTATCAATGTTCGCTTCCCCAGAATCCTTTATATAGATATATCATAATTTATGATAATTCTGGTGGAAAGGTTGACAAAAAAGAAGAGATGGTCGGAGACTTGCTTACCGGCACTCAGAATATGATTGAGTTTATCGCCCTTATTCTTGGGTTGGTGACCATAGTTTTTGCCGTTTTAGGAGTTAAATGGATAAAACATACAAAAGAATTGAAAGAAATGACGGATAATGTAAGGCATTTTTTATTAAGAGGAGCATCTTTCACCTATCATGGCCTTCCCGATCTCTCGAAACCTCAAGTAATACCGGACAAGTATAAACATTTACTGGAACAATGGAATCTATTGTATGAAGATAGCGATTTAAGGAAAGAGATCGATAAAAGAAGTGAATTTGGTTGTATTAGATTTGCCGCAGCTCTGTATCAGGCTTCCTCTGGATATAATCGTAGAGCGATAGATATCATTGAAGAAAAAATAATAAAAGATCCACAAATTGTTGAGCCGGAGTTGCTTCATGAATCTTATTACCGCCTGGCGATGCTCTATAGGGGTGAAAAAAAATGGAAGGACTCTTGGAACGCTTGGGGCAGACTTCCCTCAAAAGATGAAAACACAAAGGATTATGGAAAGGCGGTCACGGCATTTGCTCATATGATATCGTCTGGTATTTATAAGAATAGCGATGAAATAGATTGGAAAAAAATCAAACTCGACGATCAGTATAAATATACTGATAAGACTTTCGTTGAACTGTGTTCTTCTGTTTTTATGGAAATATTCTATGGGGTAATGTTGTTTCCCGGAAAAAGCTATAGAATGTTTCTTCTCCCTGAGTATCTGTATTATATTAAGAAGCTTTTAGATAGCAATAGAACTAATTTTGTATGGGAAAGCATGGTAGAGCACATAAAAGACCCTAGTCATTATGAGGGAATGCTCAAGGAGTATATAAGCAAAACGATTATCGAGTCTATCTTTAAAGAGTATAATCTAGCAAGTGATAATACAATCAATGAATGGCTATACATCTATGCGAAATATATTGTAGATAAATCTTATATATTTTTTGTCCCTTCAGAGACGGATAATGATTTCCAAGCGAACCTTCACTATTGTTTTGCCTTAATGAATTATTACATATATGATTCATTAACTGATCAAAAGAAAGAAAAGGAGGAGAGGGATCACGCGAAGAATGCTTCTCTTAAACATCTTCAACTTTCGAAATACCATGCCGATAATTCCATTTATATTTTCTCAGAAATTAGACAGGCTGATGTGTCAATGTCTGATTTTAAGCAAGAAATTGATGACTTAATAAAGCTTTTAAAGTAGAATGAGCTTTACAAATAATTGAAATGAATAAGCGTTTGCTTGGACGAAGGATAAAAAGATGAAAAATGAATTCTTTCCAGAGCTGATCCGCAGTCTGCCGGAGACGGATATAAAAATAAAGGGTCTGCACGGCTGGCTGATTCAGAACGAGCATATCCTCGTTTCGATCCTCGAATGCGAGGAGCCGGTGGAGGTTGGGGAGCATTCTCACGGCGATCAGTTCGGAATCGTCCTCTGCGGCACCCTGGATATAATGATAGACGGCAAGCCGTATCATTACGAGAAGGGCGATAACTATTTCGTCCCCTCCGGCGCGAAGCACTCGGCTAAGCTCTCCGCAGACCATAGATCGTTAGACTTCTTCGAGGATACGGACAGGTATAAACCGAAGGTCTAATAGAAATAGATTCTAAAGAATTTGGAATGGTATCAGGAATTTCCGCGCCTCTCCAAGCCTGACGGTATATTATTCGGATAATAGCCCTATATATCAGATGACACGAACCGGTGTCTGAAAATTACGTTATATAAAATCGAGCATTCACGCTGGGTATAATACGGCCAATTAAATAGAAAATACCATTAGAAAAATTGGAGGATAGTAATGAAAAAGATGATTGCAAATGCGATCATTTCTATGATTATGTTTGTAGTTTTAGTTTTGGGTGTAGCTTCACAGTTTGAGACGAGAATACAGAAGATCGAGAATGGTCTTGTCAATATAGATACACCAGCTAATATGTATAATCCGGAATATTACAAGTCCCAGCTGAAGTTTACGATAACCGAGCGGATGGCGTTTTATAGAGTTCCGGCGGTCAGCATAGCGTTGATCAAGGATTTCAAGATAGAGGGCGCGAAGGCATACGGTGTTCTGAAGGCTGGTGGCGCAATGTCTGCGACGACGGGGACGCTTTTTGAGGCCGCCTCGACGACAAAACTTCTAACAGCTGTCCTCGCGCTTCGACTGGTCGAGCAAGGACTTATCGGCCTGGATGATGACGTGAACCAATATTTGAAATCCTGGAAGGTCCCGGAAAATGAATTCACTCGGGAAAAGAAGGTCACATTGCGATTCCTATTGACGCATCAAGCCGGTTTAAAGAGCGGCAGTTTTCCTTATGAAGACGATAAGGTTCCTTCTCTTGTTCAGGTATTACAGGGGGAGACGCCTGCATTGAATAAAAGGGTTAATGTCGAATCGGTTCCCGGAGAAAAGCATCAATATTCGAATTTCGGTTATGTCGTCATTCAGCTGCTCATAGAGGATATCACCGGAAAATCGTATATAAATGTCGCGCAGGAAAACCTGTTCGGACCGCTTGGGATGAAAGACAGTACACTAGTTTATCCTTTTAAAGAGGAGTTTAAGAACAGGGCGACCTTCCCGCACGACCAGGAGGGAAAGATGCATGATAATATGCTGCACCCGACCGCGTTGGGGCAGGGAGGGCTTGTCACGACTCCATCCGACCTCGCGAAGTTCACAATGGAATTGATGCTCGCTTACAAGGGAAAATCGGAAAAGCTATTGTCTCAAAAAACCGTGCAGCAGATGTTCAGCCAACAGCCGCAGATAGACCCAACACCATTGATGGAGGGGATTCCAGGGCAGGGATTGGGTGTCCTGTTTGTCGCAGATGGGGATAGTTTCTCATTCTTGCATCCTGGCTTCAATACTCCCGGAGCAACCTGCATGCTCACCGGTTTTCCAAACATTGGGAGCGGCTATGTCATTATGACGAACGGGGCGAACGGCTTTCAGCTTTCGATGGAGATTATCGCCGCCATTATGAATCAATGACAGCCGAAGCTCTTATTAGACCTTCTGTAGACTTCTTTAATGGCAAGCTGTTGCATCACCGAACCCCCGGCTATTAGTACTTTGAAAAATAGAATAAACAGGCAGTAAGGAATAGTTGAGGCAGTCTGTTTTTCCCATATATTCTTTTTCCGGGTTGCCGGGAACGTGGCATAAAGATGCTTGAAGCTTGCATTCTATGTGATTGGGAAGACTTATTTCTTTGCCTCCCAGTACAGCAGCGAGTCTACGTGGGTGAATACTCCGAACAACCCGCCGTTGACCAGTATGCCTATATAATACTGAGGAAGACCAGGACGGGTGAAGTGAATAACGCCGGCTTCAGGATTGAAGGTGATCTCAGTCAATTTTTCCGGTCCATATCCCGGTATCTTGAAGTTCAGAATCCCGCTATATTTTCCATCCGCGCTGACGGAAAAAGTCAGCTCTCCTTTATAATAGATGGTTCTCTCATTTTCCGATCCAATCATTCCACCCCTTCCGATTTCCCATGAACCGACGATTGTGTTTGCCTCAACAGGGACTTCCGGTGATTCTTCGGGGGAAAGGATAATATCCGCCGGATTCGGCTCATGTTCGACCCATTTATATGGAAACGCCACTTCCAGAAAACTATCTATGCGGATTCGTATTTCGCGATCTCCGCTGACTCCCTCCGGCACCTTGACTTTTGTATTGGCAGCCTTGCCGCTTTCCGGCCCTCTTCCTGCTCCCAGGGCGACCCACAACCCCAGGAAATCAACGCGAGCGCCTGTATTGGATTTGGGCAAATCCAAAAAGTACGCCAAACCCGAACCACCTTCGACCAGGGATCCCATGACGTTTTTCCTTGTAAAAGAAGCGTGAACATCAAGAATATCACCCGGTTTTATTATATTGCGAGGGGTATCCCAACTATAATCTATATAGACAGTAGGGTCGTTCCCGAACAAATCGGCGACGCTGATACTTGCCGAATTAAAGGAGCAGGACCGGAGATCGCACCATGAGCGACCTCCGTTTTTCGCGTCTTTAAGAAGATAATACGCTTCCCCCTGCCGCTGCCAGTATCCTGCCTCTGATAACGCGGAAAAGACCAGTACGGTGATCATTATAAAAAACGCAATCTTGATAAGGAACGAATACTTCATAGGTCTCCTTTCAAATTAATAATGTGAAGAATTCCGTTAAGACAATTTCCCTTATGATGATTGAAATACAAAGGGAACCCTTCTTTATTAATATTACTTCGTTGGATGATTGAACTCAAGATTTTTTTCTGGATTAACCTTGTACAGAGTGGGAGGCACGATTCTGAAGCAACACTTTGCCTATCTTCATACCTAGCCACAAATTCTCCCTGGAACCGAGAGCGCCTGGGACTCCAGACGATAAACTAACATTATTCAGCGACTGAATCAGCTGGAATAGTTCATTTGGATATGCTATTTTTGTAGATATAATAACCGTAAAATCATAAATATATTATCGGAGATAGAAGAAATGGATAAAGAATTTTTTCCTGAGCTTATACGCAATCTACCGGAGACCGATATCCCGATAAAGGGCATTCACGGCTGGTTGATTCAGAACGAGCATATCCTCGTTTCGATCCTCGAATGCGAGGAGCCGGTGGAGGTTGGGGAGCATTCTCACGGCGATCAGTTCGGAATCGTCCTATGCGGCACGCTGGACATAATGATGGACGGCAAGCCTCATCATTTTGTAAAAGGCGATAACTATTTCATTCCAGCCGGTGTGAAGCACTCGGCCAAGCTCTCCGCAGACCATAGATCGTTAGACTTCTTCGAGGATACGGACAGGTATAAACCGAAGGTCTAACAGAAAGATATCTCAAAGAATTTCAAATGGCAGCAGGAATTTCTGCGCCTCTATTAGCCTGACGGTAAATTATTCGTTTAGTGGCAGTTTATATCAGATGGCACGAACCTTCGCCTGCAAAATTCGTTATAAAAAATATGAGGATACTACACCGGGGACAATACAGCAGTATAATAAAAATAGCTATGAGGAATAGAATTTTATGAATATCAAAGGATTCAAGGTATTTGCTTGGCTGACATTTGCCTTTTTAAGCACATACAATGTTTTATCGCAGGAATTGGTGATAAAGCCGGAGATGACAGGCCCGATTGGGACAAATTGTTATCTTTTATATGACACAAAAAGCAGGGAGGCGGCGCTGATTGACGTTGGCGGACCTCTGGACGCTTTAGTGAAAACCATAGATGATGAGAACCTGACCCTGAAATATATCTTAGTGACACATGGCCATATTGATCATTTGGAAGGTTTGCCTGAACTCAAGAAACGATTTCCCGCCGCACCGATCTGCCTGACAAGGGCGGATTATGACGATTTCCTGCTTTATCAGGATTGGTGCAAAAATAATATAGAAAAGTCAAAGACCGCGAAGTTTATGATTGATACTCCGGAGCTCAAGAAATGGTTCGAATATGATCTGCCGAATTTTATAAAACCCGATCTGTTCATCGAAAACGGTCGGGTATTCAATCTCGGCGATATAAAAATCCAGGCGATGCTGACTCCCGGCCACTCACGCGGCAGCATAAGCTACCTCGTTAACGGCAACCTGTTTTCCGGTGATCTTCTCTTCTTCAAGGGTACGGGCGTGATTGATATGCTCGGCAGCTCGCAGGAAGATTTCGATAGAACTTTCAAGACGATTATCGAAAAGCTTCCGGATGACACGAAGGTCTATCCGGGCCACGGGAAATCTTTCGATATCGGAACGGGTAAAAATGAGAGCTGGTGGGTGAAACCTTAACTCTCTTTAAATGATTATCAGAATTATAAAAAGATAATCGGGCAGGAAAAATTTCACTTTTTATCGCTGGGAACCTGTCCGGATTCTGATGTTTCTATTCTACCGCGCCCTCCGCAGACGCTGCAGGGCGCATTTTTATTGCTCCATTTCAAGGACGGAATCTGTGAATAATCCGGCCGGAACATATCGGCATTCCAACACTCGTCGCAGCTGCATCGCCCGGTACCCTTGCAGTGATCGCATATTGTCACATTTTCTTTCATAATATTTTTCTTTTCACGGATTATGGAATCGAGCAGCTGAGTCCGTCTATAAGGTAACTCTTTCCGCCGAAATCTCCGAGTTCAGTCCGTCCCCAACCCAGAACGTTTTGATACCTCCTGTTCGTTAACTGGCCGCATATGAAAGAGCTCGCCTCATTCATGGAATTGAAACTGCGTCCTTCGAACAACATCTGCTTTTCCAGATATTCGGTTGATGTACCGGCCAGCCATTCATCTACGTATTTCTTTGGAGTATTGAATGTTGACATGCTGCCTATATGAATACGCCCGCCGTCACCGAACTTGTTTATCCAAATGCGAAGGCCATCATCAGTCGGTAAATTGTTCTGGTTCGAACCTGTATAAGCGTTTTGAGTCCCCGGGTAGGGATTTCTGGAAGCATTAATCTGATCGAGATTCCAGTCGAGCTGAACAGCAGAATCGGTTTTGACGAAATGGGTTGCTCCAACTTCCTGAAGTATGACGTCGAGCGGTTTACCGTTTTTCAGGCCGGTTATTATCGTCTCGGTGCTTATCAGGTGCGGCAAACCGTACGTTCCCCTCGGAGAGAATACAGCTCCGGCGTTGAAGACGGAACGGATGTTTTCCAGGTCTGAATCGGTGACACCTTCCATGCAGCCGCAGATGATGACCGCCCCGATTTTCGGAGGATTATCCACGCGGAAATGCTTCCAGAAGTCAGCCCAATTTATCAGTTCGGTGCCGGAGCCGAAAACCTTCGGATTCGAATGGGTTCCGATAACCAGCACATCGCCGTCATTCATTGTTTGAAGATAACGGTAATCCTTTACCCCTTCACTGCTTGTTCCCTTGTTATCTATCCCAAGGGTCGGGAATTTCCAGGATGCCCCCCATCTCGATTGAATATCTATGCCGATTACCTTAGCGGCAAAAACAGAGTGCGATAAAAGTATGGTGAGAAACAAAACTGTGAGAATACTTAAAATAAAATTTCTTTTCATTTTTCCTCCCTGCAATCAAATAGAGTGAACAAAGTTTAATTCAATGGAAGGTTTTTGTCCAACGGACTTTTAAGAGTTCGCAAATTCGAGATATAACAAGATTCGCAACAAAACGGCAAAAAAATTCATTCATCCCGGTCGGAGCGGACAAAATAGAGACGGTTCGGTTTCGTCGTGCTTTGCCAGACCATATAGAGATTACCTTCATCGTCAATGGCATAAGAATCCCTGTCAGTCATGTATCCGGCTGGCGAGATGGCTGTTGCCGGGGAGGGACCCCACATCTCGTAGAGGTCATCCATATTTATTTTGCGGGAATAATAGACGGCCATCTTCGCCGAGCCATATCCGTGTGCCCAAAATACATGCAGATTGCCTGCAATATCAGGAGAAAATGAAATATCCCTGTAATCTTCGCTTCCTCCCATATATCCGAAGTCATGTATGTATTTCCAGCTCTGGCCGTGATCTTTTGACACTTGGGCTGCCAAGGTCGTAACATAATGAATTGTTGACAGATAGGGCAGGTAAAGGAAATCATTTGGACCGGGATATGGAATCTTTGGCGCGGGAGCATAAAGCGATGGTTGAATTAGAACAGAAGATGGCCAAGTCAGCCCATTATCAGTTGAATATTGATAAAACGGTCCTGTTGGATACTCATAAGATCCCCCGATATAACTGATATAATGCAATGTGCCGTATCCGTTTCCTAAAAGGGTCGGATAGTAGGTATTTATAGTGCCTGCATCCGGTGTTTTCCTTCTTTCGCTCCAGGTCTCTCCGTGATCAGTCGAGCGGATATAATAATTGAATGATCCAGCGCATTCGATGCCGTGCTCCATCCATATTACATGAAGCGAGTCATCGTTCAGGGCTATGATGTTTACATTCTGCGCTGTATGATTGCATAGACCGCTTTCCTGTGTTCCTGCGCAGATTAGCCTGTTTTCCGTCCATGTGATACCGCCGTTTGTGGATTTTGCCAGCATGATATCGGCATATTCGCTCCCTGTTTCAAGATTAACACAATATAATGTACCACTATTATCAACGGCGAAACTGAAGATTAGATCATCTGAAGAATGCGGGATTTCCACAGCAGGAAGCCATGTTTTCCCGTTATCTTTCGAGATCATCAATTTCATATTATCGAACTTGTTCGGTCTGTAGATTAAATATAGATAGCGGTTGATTAGAAGGGAGTAGCTTTCGCTGAAGTCGGAGCAGATCAGCTCTGGCGTACTGAATGTATGATTGGAGCGCACGGTGAAATTCAAAGGCTGCGAGTCTCCGCCGGGGGATGGATTGCGCACCCATACTCCAAGCAAGGATTCGCTTTTAACGCTTGATTGCAATGACGAGGAACCAGGTGTTTGGCCGGAAAAAACATTAGTATCTTCCGGGGTTATATGGCAGCGTATCTCGGATGAGCTGAGGAACTCGACGGTCTTTTCCACTTCATTGAAGACAATTCTCGACGAGGGAATAAAATTTGTTCCGGTTACTGTAAGCGTAAATTCCGGCAGATGTGCAACCTTCCAGGCGGGTTTTAAAGCGCTGAGGGTAGGGGAAGGCGCTGAGACGGTTATAGTCACTGTCTTGGATGTGCTCTTCGGCGGGCTGCCGTTATCGGTGACTGTACAGGTAGCGGTGAATACACCAGTGTCCATAAAGATGTGCGCCGGGTTCTGCTCGTTTGATCTCGCTGATCCGTCGCCGAAATCCCATTCGAACGCCAGGGGGTTGTTATCCGGGTCGCTCGCCTCCGCTCGGCATTGAACGGATAGGGGCGCGTTCCCAGACGAAGGGGTTGCAAGGATAACAAGCGCCGGCGGATGGTTTTCTTCTGAGCAGCTATAAAGAAATAAAGAAAGAAATACGACTAATAAGCCTTGAACCAGAAGTTTTTTCATATTGCACCTAATAGTTTTAAAATATTCTGTGAATAACCATCTCTTATTTATAATATATTTATATATATGCTGAAATGCAAGCTAATATGTTCTTTTCGTTGGAAAAATTCGTTAATCCGCCTCAAGATTTGGAATAAGTTCTAATTCATAACCGGTGCGGAGAACGCGCTCTCATGCCCTCCGGATTCGACGGTCGTGAGGACATATGAATAGCTCTCATCCGGGTTGATATTAGTGTCCATAAACTCGAATATATTGCCATCAACCGAGCCGATGACTCTGTATTCCGAATCGGGTTGGGACGACAGTTTTCGATAGATATTGTATTTCACGATTACAAATCCAGAGTTTCGTGCATTCGAAGCTAAGGTTATACTATTGAACCAGGTTTGTCGAAAGAGGCTTCTCTCTTCCTTGCATTGAAGCGAAACCGAGATAAGTGAATAAACACCTATGACCGTGATTTTGCAGCATCATTTATTTTTTGTCGGGTTACCGTTATTATGCGTAAGTATTTAAACTGAGCCGGAGTAAATCCATTATGGCAAAATTCAACCTTCAGAGCGTGAAGCGCTGGGCATTCGAGCCGAAGCAGCCCCCCACTGCCATCGGGCTTGCTGCAGGCATCGGAAGTGCCGTCATTGCGGATGCTGGCGGAAATGTCTCTATGCTCGACAGGACCGGCAGGGAGGTCATGCGCGCCAGACTGCCTCATCCTGCATATGATCTGGAAGTCACGTCCCGTGCCGAATATATAGCCTTGTTATGCGAGGATAAGAAGCTGCGTGTTTTAAACAGACACGGGGAAATCCTGTGGGACGCGGATGTGGATATTGGTGCCTCTGCTGTTGATATAAGCTGCCGCGCCGGGCTGGTAGCCGTCGGGAGCGCGCGGAAGAAGCTTCAGCTCTTCCGTTTGGATGGAGAACCCCGCCTGGAGGAGAAGCTGGACTTCACTGTCTTCGATCTCGCATTTGCGCCTGGCGCATCCGGTCTGGCGGCAGTCAGCACGACCGGCGATCTCGGTTTCTTTGAGTATGACGGGCGGATGCGATGGAAGGTTTCCACCGGACGCCGCTGCAGGGGCGTTGACGTTAGCGACAACGGGCGTTTCATTATATTGCCGGTCTATGAAAGCGGTATCAAGGCTTACAATCTGGATGGGGACTATATCGGTGAATATGATGTCCTTGCGGAAGTGATCTGCGCGGCGATAAATGCAAGCGGGAAGCTCATTTTTCTCGCAGATCAGAGGAACAGATTGATACTGCTCAGTAAAAACGCAGAAGTTATCTGGAACATGGACCTCGAAAAGCCGGTTCTGTCGCTTAAGACCGATGACACCGGCGCCCTGTGCCTTGCCCTCGTGGAAGGCGGTGAGGTCATCTTCCTCGAACTCGTGGCAGACGATACGCCGTTTTTCGACTTTCTCGAATTTCCTTCCGATTCAAGGAGCCTCGACGCGAAACTGCTATGGAGAAAGGACTTCCGGCCAATCTTATCCCGTTTCGATGCTATCCAGACGGATATTTCCCCGGACGGCGGCTACATCGCCGTTATGGGAGAAAAAAGGATTTCGGTTTACGATGACACAAGCCTCTTGAAATGGAACGACACCATAGATGAACCCGATCCCGTCATCTGCTCCGCGCGGGAGGACAATCACTTTTTTGTAAACACGGCATCCAATCTTTACCGCTACAGCTACCGCAACGGCCGGCGTTGGAAGCAGCTTCTGAACTTCGACAGGATTTACACGCCGCTCGAAAAGGGCAATCTATATGCGATCGCGGGGAGGGAACTATTCGCCGTCAACAGGGAAGGTGAGATTCTATGGCGGGATATTCTTCATGATCAGCCTGTCAAGGCCGTCGCAGCGCCCGATGGATTATACATTGGAATTAAATTTGCCGATGGGACGCTGGAGGTCTATAACAGCTCCGGAGGTCTGTCTCTTCGGAGAGAGAACTTACGCGGAACGAGGGATATCGCATTTTTCGGAAGTTTTTTCATTTCGCTGTTGAACGAACGGGATGCAGTTGGAATCGGTTTCCCTATGCTCGATGAAAAACTGTTCTCCGCTTCTTCCGAGGTGAAAGCCGTCATCGGGCTTTCGCATTACCTCGTTTTTCAGCACGCGCTCGGAGGGGTGACGGTTATTAATAACAAGTGGGACAAGCAGATGGAACTGCCGGACGAAATGGGGCGGCTTGTGGTCACCCGGGACAGGGACGGCGAGCCATGTTTCATCCGGGTTACCGAAAACGAGCTAAAGTTGTATAATAAAAACGGCAAAGTGCTTTGGAAATATTCCGCCGATAAGAAGATCGTTGCCGGAACGCTTGGTATGGCAGGGGGACGGATCGTATTCTTCGCGGGGAGCGAATTATACTGCATAGACCTCGGATATTCGGCGAAAGAGGCGGAGTTGATCAAATATCTGGAATTTTCCGGAAAAAGGGGGATTTACGGATGACTGATGTAAGAGAAGAATTGGAGCTAATGATTCGCTCCCGGTACCCGATTATTTACCTGATAACCTGGGAGGAAATGCGTCTGAAACGGCTTATTCAGAGCCTGGCAACCTCGCTTAACAAACAGCTTTACACCTGGTCTGTCTCCGCGGGAATGGAATCGAACGGAAGGACAGTCGAAGAGAACAAAACAGCCGAAGCGGCGCTCGATTTCATCGAGAAGTCTTCGGATAACGCCGTTTTCATTCTCAAGGATTTTCACCCCTTCCTGAAGGAAGAAATGACTGTCGTAATACGCAGGCTCCGCGACCTGTCCGTTCGTCTCAAGCGCAGTTATAAGACAATAATAATCGTATCTCCGATTCTGACCATTCCTCCAGAGCTCGAAAAAGAGATCAGCGTTCTCGATTTCCCGCTGCCGACGCTGCAGGAGGTTACAGACCTTTTCAAGACGATGATCCGCTCCGTGGAAGCGACCCGGAAAGTAGCTATAAACGCGACGCCTGATCTTCTGGAACGGGCAGTAAAGGCCGCTCTGGGACTTACGGAGAACGAGGCTGAAAATGTCTTCGCAAAGGCTCTGGTGAGTTCCGCGAGCTTTGATGAGCGGGACATTCCGCTGATAATAGCTGAAAAAAAACAGATTATACGCAAGACCGGACTGCTGGAATATTTCGACCTGAGCGAGACCATAAAGAACGTCGGCGGGCTGGAAAATCTCAAGAAATGGCTTGACGAAAGATCATATGCCTTTACTGAGAGGGCGAGGGAATACGGCTTGCCGCAGCCGAAAGGGCTGCTGCTCCTCGGAGTCCAGGGATGCGGTAAGAGTCTCGTCTCGAAGGCTGTCGCGAGCCTCTGGCAGCTTCCGCTTCTCAGGCTCGATGTCGGGCAGATGTTCAATTCCTATATCGGGGCATCCGAAGCGAATATGCGCAAAGCGATAAAAATCGCCGAATCCATTGCGCCCGTAGTTTTGTGGCTGGACGAGGTCGAGAAGGGATTCGGCGGCGTCACCGGTTCCGGCAATTCCGACGCCGGGACGACTGCAAGGGTTTTCGCTACGTTTCTGACATGGCTGCAGGAGAAGACGAGTCCGGTTTTTGTCGTGGCGACGGCGAATAATATTGACAATCTTCCGCCCGAATTAGTCAGGAAGGGCAGGTTCGACGATATCTTTTTTGTCGATCTTCCCTCTGCTGTGGAGAGGAAAGAGATATTCCATATCCACCTGCGCAAGAGGGGCAGGGCGCCGGAGACGTTTGATATAGAGTCTCTGGCTGCAGCGACCGAAGGATTCAGCGGAGCGGAGATAGAGCAGGCTGTTATTGACGCGCTTTACAGGGCATTCCCGCAGGGCCGCGATATCCTCACAAACGATATCGGAGCGGTGATCAACGATACGGTTCCTCTTTCGAGGACGATGTCCGAGGATATTTCGAGACTTAGGACATGGGCGAAGGACCGCGCAAGACCCGCCTCTGCGTGAGAGCACGCAATCAAAATCTCCTTGACTTTCCGGTTGGTAGTGATAAATCATAGAAGTTACCGATCTTGACTATAGAGGTGGGAACTTTTCTATGAAGATTCACGAATACCAGGCAAAAGAGATACTCAAGGAGAATGGCGTCCCGGTTCCGAAAGGCGGGGTTGCGTTTTCGCCGGAGGAAGCGAGGGCTATTGCTAAAGAGCTCGGCTCGACAGTCGTAGTGAAAGCTCAGATACACGCCGGCGGCCGCGGCAAGGGCGGAGGCGTCAAGCTTGCGAAGAATGACGAAGAGGCATATGAACTCGCGAAAAAGATTTTCGGGATGATGCTCGTAACGCACCAGACCGGCCCGGAAGGGAAAGAAGTGAAGAGGCTTCTCGTCGAACAGGGGATGAACATCAAGAAGGAACTGTATCTCGGCATCGTGATAGACAGGGCTAACGGCTGCCCGGTCATCATGGCGAGTGAGGCTGGCGGAATGGAAATTGAAGAAGTTGCGGCAAAAACGCCAGAGAAGATATTGAAAGCCTTCATTGATCCGGCGGTGGGACTTGCGGCGTTCCAGGCGATGCAGCTTGCACTGGGTCTGAAGCAGGATAAAGAAGTCACCAGGAAGATCGCGGATTTTATTACCAAACTATATAATGTCTTTATAAAATATGATTGCTCCCTCGCGGAAATAAATCCGCTTCTTATCACGGGAGATGGCGAAGTTCTTGCGCTCGACGCGAAAATAAATTTTGATGATAACGCCCTTTTTCGCCATAAGCCGCTGATGGAGCTAAGAGATTACGACGAAGAAGAACAACTCGAAATAGAAGCCAGCAAGCATGATTTGAATTACATAAAATTAGACGGAACGATAGGCTGCATGGTAAACGGCGCAGGGCTTGCGATGGCGACGATGGATATAATAAAACTTGCGGGCGGAGAACCGGCAAACTTTCTGGATGTCGGCGGCGGCGCAAGCGAAGAGAGAGTGGCCGCGGCATTCGAGATTTTAATGGCGGATAAAAACGTCAAGGCTGTGCTCATAAATATTTTCGGCGGGATCGTCCGCTGCGACCGCGTGGCGCGCGGCATCATCTCCGCGCTTGAAAAGGTCAAGGTGGCGATTCCGGTCGTTGTGCGGCTTGCGGGCACGAACGCCGGGGAAGCCGGGGCGCTTCTCGAAAATTCGGGCATGAATTTCGTTGTTGCGGAGTCGCTCAAGGATGCCGCTGAAAAAGTAGTCAAACAGATTTCGAACAGATAGCAGGTGGGAAATTGAGCATACTTGTGGATAAAAAAACTAAAGTCCTTGTGCAGGGTATCACGGGGAAAGAAGGTTCCTTCCATGCCGAGCAATGCCTGGAGTACGGGACGAATATAGTCGCAGGGGTTACGCCGTTCAAGGGTGGACAAAAATTTATGGAACGTGTTCCGATCTTTGATACGGTGAAAGAGGCTGTCGAAGCGACCGGCGCCGATTGTTCGCTGATCTTCGTCCCACCGGCGTTTGCGGCGGATTCCGTGATGGAAGCCGCCGATGCGGGAGTGAAATTAATTGTCTGCATCTCGGAGGGAATTCCAACCCTCGATATGATAAAGGCGAAGCTTTACATAGATAAAAGAAATGTACGGATGATCGGGCCCAACTGCCCGGGTGTGATCTCTCCGGGAAAAGCCAAGGTCGGGATTATGCCGGGCTTCATTCATAAGGAAGGCAAAGTGGGCGTTGTTTCCCGCTCAGGCACCCTCACATATGAAGCTGTCGCTCAATTGACAGACCGTGGGCTGGGTCAGTCCACATGCGTCGGCATTGGCGGCGACCCGATTATAGGAACGAATTTCATAGATGTCCTTAAAATCTTCCGCGACGATCCTCAGACTGAAGCCGTGGTAATGATCGGAGAGATCGGCGGGACGGCGGAAGAAACCGCGGCGGCTTATGTAAAGGACAGCAAGTATCCCAAACCGGTCGTTAGTTTCATCGCTGGCAGGACGGCCCCTCCCGGAAGAAGGATGGGGCACGCCGGCGCGATAATTGCCGGAGGCAAGGGAACAGCGGCGGAAAAGATGGTCGCTCTGAGGGAAGCGGGGATAACTGTGGTCGAAAGCCCTGCTGAAATCGGAGAAACGGTTAAAAATATTTTGGGTTAGATTTTTCAAATGTCTGAATTCAAGCTAATTTATAAAGAGGGAGATTCCGAATACGAATTCATCATTTCCAAAGATCGCGTGGAGATGGGCAGAATGGAATCGAGCGATCTTGTTCTGAACGATTTCGGTATATCGAGAAACCATGCCGCCATTGTCAAAAAGGGAAACAAATTCTACCTGGAAGATATGGGCAGCAGAAACGGAACTTTCGTTAACAATGTTCGGATCGCCCAGGCTGAGATAAAACCTGGAGATACGTTCGCTCTTGGAAGGTTTCCGCTTAAATTCGAGGGTCCTGCTTCCGTCAAGGAAGCCCCTCTGCTCGTCGAGGACAACCGCAAGATCGAGGCATCTCTCGATCATACGATCATAAAGTCGATGGGTGTTTCCCTCGGAGAGAAGGGAGGCACAGTCATCGCGACACCGAAAAAAGACGCTTCGGTGCTGTCATCTTCAAATGCGAAGAAACAGGATCAGAGCTTCTTCATTCTGACCGAGGTGGCGCGTACGTTGATATCGCTTGGTAAGCTTGACGAGATTCTGAATACGTTCGTGGACCTGGTTTTCAAGTATCTGCCTGTGGACAGAGGCTTCCTGATGCTCGGCAACTCCGAAGGCGAACTGGAGCCCAAGCTCGTGAAGCACAGAAAACCGGAACGCGATCAGATCACCATTAGCAAGACCATCGCCCATAAGGTTTTCAAGGAAAAGGTTTCGATCCTGACTACGGATGCGATGATGGACCCGCGATTTTCAAGCGGGGACAGCATTCGTTTTCACGGCATACGTTCTGCGATGTGCGTCCCGCTTTGGGTTGAGGGGGAGGTTGTCGGTATCCTGTTCGTGGATTCACCGATAGCGAGCGTCAAATTCGGAGAAGACGATCTGAACCTTCTTTCATCGCTTGGTAATTACGCCGCTGTTGCGATACAGCGGGCAAGGCTTACCGAAAAGATAAAAGAAGAAGCGGACGCGAGGGCGAAACTCGAACGGTACCACTCGCCGGCTGTGATAAATCGGCTGTTGCAAACAAAGGGCTCCGCCGCGGGTTTGAACATCGAGGCGCAGGAACTCGAATGTTCGATACTGTTTGCCGATATAGTCAGTTTCACGACATATACCGAGAAAATGGAGCCGAAAAAGGTCGGGTTATTTCTGAACGAATTTTTCTCTCAGATGACGGATATTATTTTCGAGTATGAAGGGACGCTTGATAAATTCCTCGGCGACGGATTGATGGCCGTTTTCGGCGCACCCTTCGCTTACAAGGATAACGACCATGCTCTCCGCTCCGTCAGCGCAGCGACAGATATGATGAAGGCCGTCGAGAAATTCAATGAAGATGCATCGCTCGGATTCAATATAAATATAAGGATCGGGATAAACAGCGGACGTGTGGTTGCCGGTGATATAGGCTCTCCAAAGCGTATCGAATACACCGTCCTTGGGGATACCGTAAACGTGGCATCGAGGCTTGAAAAATATATCGCCAAACCAAATGAAATTGTGATCGGTGAAGCGACCTATAAAGCGGTTCAGAGCAAATTCAAGACGAAGCTTATCGGCGAGATAGATCTGAAGGGCAGGGCCAGTAAGATGAAAACCTATCATGTTCATGGTAAAAAATAAGTCATATTCTGGAGAACCCTGTTTCAATTAAGAATTTCAATAGCTTGACATAAAATCTGTAGAAGCTTATTCTTCCGTCTTCAATAAAAAAACATATTAGGTGAAAATATGAGGAAAAGTATTTTAGTCCGATCAGTGCTGATTCTTGTTGTAATTCTGGTGGCATTTTTTTCCATCTGGACTCCAGGAGAAGGCTTGCATCTTGACCTCGCGCTGGATTTGCAGGGCGGAGTTATGTTTGTTCTGCGTGTCGACACCAAGGACGCGGTCGCGGCTGAGACCAGCCAATATGCCGGCTATCTGAGAACCCAGGTTCAAGATGAAGGGGTAGCCAGCGCCTCCGTCAAGCCAATTGGGAATAAGATCGAAGTTCGTATAGGATCTGCAAACCAGGCGCATAAAGAGACAGTCGAAAGCCTTATAAATGATCATTTTACTGAGTTCGAATTTGATGAACCACTTCGTGACAGCGGTGATCTCGTTTACAGTCTCAAATGGAAACCTCGTAAATTGAAGGAATTTAAAGAGGAAACGGTCAGAACCGTTGAAAACAACCTGAGAAACAGGATTGATGAGATAGGCGTCCAGGAACCTAATGTAACAACCCAACCTGAAAGCAATGAAGAAGCGGGGGCAAGGATCGTTATCCAGCTTCCTGGCCTCGAAGATACGGAATGGGCGAAAGAAGTGCTAAGACGTCAGGCATATCTCGAATGGCTGCCGGGCGCAGGCGAACCTGGAAAAAGCGCCGAGGATGTTTTGCGCCAGCTTGGCGGAACACTCCCTGAAAACATGGAAATTCTCCCGGAGCTTGTCGGCAAAGACAACAGCGGGAAAGACGTATTCAGATATTGGCCATTGAGAAAAGAACCGATAGTCACCGGCGGCGAACTCAAATATGCTAGGCTCGGCAGGGATGAAAATGGCAGACCGGCTGTTTCTTTTTATTTAAAGGCAAATGCCGCTTCAAGATTTTGGGATTATACCGGAGCCCATAAGGGTGAACGGTTGGTTATCGTCCTTGATAAAAAGGTCGTATCCGCTCCGAATATACAGGCACAAATTTCCGATTCAGGAATTATTACAGGCCAATTCTCACAGAAAGAAGCCGAAACTCTGGCAATGTTACTTCGTTCGGGAGCGTTGCCTGCAAAACCGATCTTTTTGCATGAAAACCGCGTCGGACCTACTCTGGGTGCGGATGCAAAAAGTAAAGGCATATTGGCAGCAATATTGGGATTGGCCGTCGCTATTGCTTTTGTGACGATATATTACAAGCTGTCCGGATTTAACGCAGTTGCCTCCCTGTTGATCAATATGGTCTTGATTTTAGGCGCGATGGCTATGCTCAAAGCGAAGATGTCTCTGCCGGGTATCGCTGGTTTGATACTGTCCATAGGCATGGCGATTGACGCGAACATTCTGATTTTTGAGAGGATTCGCGAGGAACTGGACTTCGGAAAAACGGTGCGGGCATCGGTGATGGGTGGATTCCAGAAAGCGATGGTAACGATTCTTGATTCGAATATCACGACAATAATTTCGGGCATATTCCTGTTCAATTTTGGAACCGGACCGATTAAAGGATTCGCCATAGTCCTTATTATTGGCATTGTGGCGAGCCTGTTTACCGCGATTTTTGTTTCAAGAACAATATATATGATACTCTTCAAGCTGTTCCCTGGAACAGAGAAAAAAGAATTCGCAAAAGCACTGATATAGGATGATTCAGGGCAAGGCATAAGGAGACCGCTGATGAGGTTTTTTTACAATACTAAGTTCCCATTTATGAAATACAGGAAGCTTTTTTTCCTGATTTCCGGCGTGATGGTCGCCTTTTCGATCTTCAGTTGGATGAAATTCGGCTTGAATTACGGGATCGAATTTACCGGCGGCACACAGTTGATTCTTAAATATAAAGATCCGATTACGAACGATCTGCTTACCGATGTCCGTAGCAGGCTCGATAGGATGAACCTCGGTGATGTCGTTGTTCATGAATACGGTGAAACGGATTCGCAGGGCCGTCTTTTCTCGATACTGATAAGGGTTGAATCAACAAGTGAAGCTTTAAGCAAGCGAATCGAAGATGTCAAGACAGATATATCAGAAGTCATCTCGAATGAATTGATGTCGGATGCTTCAAAAGCGGAAGCAACCTCAGGCAAAGAAAATCTGAATTCAATCGGCAAGGTTAAGCTCTCATCATTTTTCGAAAGAACCGTACAGACTCCGGCGACAATCCCCGAATATATTGATGATTATTTGACACCGGAAGAATCCAAAACGCTGACTCCTCAGCAGAAATACTACCGTTTCCTCGGTCAATTGATCGTGAGCTACAGAGACAGCGAAAAAATTACATTGATCCGCAGTTTTGACGAACTTGTAAAGATCAATACAGAGGCCGATCTCGTAAAAGCAAATAACGGTAAACCGGCTGATTATATCAATCAGGATATAATCGAGAACCTGAAAAAAGAGTATTTCCTTAACGAGTTTGTTGTAGCCGGTGTTGATATGGTCGGCCCAAGCGTAGGATCGGATTTGCGGTCAGGCGCTATCAACGCGGTAATCTTTGCGACAATCGGTATCCTGATATATATTACAATAAGGTTTAAATTCATCTTTGGTTTTGCTTCGGTAGTAGCGCTTCTCCACGATGTTATCATCACAATCGGTTTCTTCGCTCTGTCCGGCAAGGCATTTACCCTGTCGATAGTCGCCGCGTTATTGACTATTGTCGGTTACTCGTTGAATGACACTATTGTCGTTTGCGACCGTATCCGTGAAAATGTCAACAAACACAGGGCACCAGGAACATCTTATGAAGATCTCGTCAGTCTCAGCATTAACCAAACGTTGAGCAGGACATTGCTTACATCAAGCACTACGCTCCTTGTTCTGACGTTCTTATTGTTCTTCGGAGGTGAGGTTTTAAGCGGATTTTCTTTTGCGATGCTTGTCGGAATGATCGCCGGTACTTATTCATCGGACTGCCTTGTAAGCCCGATCCTGGTTGTTTGGAACAACATACAGGAAAAATATCGCGGCAAGGAAAGAGTGAGGGGCACCGATTATGTAAAGCGCTCTCTAAAAACTCTTTTTCCTGACAGAAAAGCCGAGGGGAGATCGAAGGCTGGCGCAATGTCCGGGCATGAATCGTCCCATGGAACAGCCGGTGAGGCCGGTCAAGTTGCATCAGCGTTTGTCGATGCAGACAGCTTTAAGCAGAAACATATGAAACGCAAGAAGGGCATTACCGGCCGAAAGAAAAAAAGACGTCATTAGACATTAAACTAAGACATCAAGGAAATTTACGATATTCGGAGGGTTTCTCGAAAAGGAAACCCTCCTTTTAATTATAAAACTATCTTCTTTAAGACATCTGTAAAACCAAAGTCAATCGTAATTCTGAAACAAGCCACTGACGGGAAACTATTGAAGAACCTGGACAGTTCCTTCCTTTGATCCCTTTGAAGATTACCTCAGGACTACGCCATCGGGGTTTCCCATCAATGTTTGTGTCGGGATAATAAATTTGCAGATTTTATAGGGCTCTGTAACCTTCTAAGTTACTCTGAGCCGCGGAGACTATGATACAATTTTTTATCCGTCTTACACAGAATCCACAGAGTAGGATTTTAAATCTTAATATGTAAAGGTCACGGATCCTGTCGAGAGGTTGTTTTCCGCATCGAATGCCTGGAATGTAATTGTATATTCGCCTTTTTTCTCAAGCTTCAGATTCAGCGTATAGTCCTCTTTCAGGGTGTCGCTGATTGAATCGTCGGGGAAGATAATTTTCCATTTGCCGCCGTTGATCGAATATTTGCAGCTGGCAATCGCCGAGAGATTATCCTTGATGTTGAAAGAAATCTTCGCCGAGGATGATTTGAGCTCAACTAAGGGTTTTGAAATCGCGGGTCCCGAATTATCTATCGCGATAATCTCGCTGATAAGTTGGGTCTCGATAGCGATATCATCTGGAGTATCGACAGCGTCGTTTGCCGTGATCTTGATGCGATAAAATCCGTCCGGGACTGTTTTCGTGTCCCATGTGTAGAAATTCTTTTCATAGTCTTTGATGAGAAGTTTCCATTCGCTTTCCGCCTCGCCCTTGTAATAAATGGAGAAAGCGATGTCATCTCCGTTCGGGTCCTCAGCTTTCCAGAGGAAGGATAGCGCTCCTTCCTGGTAAAAATCCTTTGAGATGGCATTATTCCTCGCGAATGGTTTATTCTTATCACCGTCAGAATTGTTTTGTGAGATGAATTTTTCCAATTCGACCAACCTGGGATCTGAATCGCCGGCTTCGCTTCGCTCTTTCACTGCAATCCCTTTAATAGAGATTTTGAGATCGGAGATCACCGGAGAGTTATTCAAAGGCAAATAAGAAACGGTGACCGAATCAAGATAAGGGCTGTTTTTTCTATTCGATGTCATCAGGACTGATTTCCACTGTATGAATCGGGCCGAGGGAGATTCGACTCTTGAGCCTTCCGGCACGAGGTATGGAGCTGACCAGTTGCTCCAGGTATCATCCGGGTTTTCGGTGTTCCCGCTTCTTGTATATAGCCGAATGGCCGTATCCAGCGGAGTCGCGCCAGTCCATTTCACGGTTCCAAATTTTGAAACATTATCTGTATCACAGACTTCGGAGAAGAAGACAGCTTGTTCGGGATAGCTGTCCTCCATCAGGTAAATCTCGGCTTCGTTGCCGGAGCATATGTAGGTTTTTCCTTTATAATTCGACATGGATGTAAGATGTTTGTTCTCCACTTCCAACATCAGGGAATAGGCATCTTTATCTGAAACCTTGTAAATTCTGCCTTTTTCCCCCCCGCATATATAAATGTTGCCGTCTGGTGATTCAGCGATATCAAATAAAGTTGTGATCATGGTTGAAATAAGCTCGGTTACTCGATTGTCTTTATCTATTTTATAGAGCTTGCTCCTGTATGCCTTCGGTGCCTCCTCATCATCGCCCGAGAGCGGCGCTGTTGAAACCTTTGAAGCGGAAATCGAAACTGTTACCGTGCCGCCATCTTCACTATCATCCTCTTTATCGGAAGATTGTTTTTGATCCTTTTTTTCGGATTTCACCGGAGCCGGAGCTTTGTCCATCAGAAAATTCTTCTGGATCGCCGCAGCATAGAGATCGCCCTGACGGTCGAGAAAGACAGATTTAATTTCTTTTTCCGGCGCATCATAAAGAATGAATACCTTGCCGCCTTTATCCACTTTGAAAATATAACCGTTGCTGTCAGTGCCTCCGAATATTTCGTCTTTGGAGTTTATAGCGAGAGACGTAATATGCGTATCCGGCAGCTTGGCAAAAACCGAGCCTTCGTTTCTGGATGTGATTTTATATAGCTGTCCTTTCAATCCGGTTCCGGCGTACAAGTTTCCGCCGCTGTCCAGGCACAGCGCCCAGATGTATTTTTGATCGGTCTTGAAATATTCCTCGGATTTTCCGGAAGACGAAATCTTATATATTTTGCCGTCCGGCGAAACCCCGGCGTAAACATCGTCATTTTTATCAATTGTGATTGCCGTCGCCTCAAGGCCGTCAAGAGCTAATTTCCAAATCTCTTTTCCGGCGGGGCTGATTTTATAAATTGCAGCTTTGGGGCCGGTCGCCACAACGATATTGCCGGTGGAATCCACAACTGAAGACCATATATACTGTCTGTCCTGGATTTTATAGATAGATTTCATCGCAGGAGCCATATAAATCTTTCCATCGGATTTTATCTCCGTCTGTGACGGTTTGCCCTTCGCGAAATCCGCGAATTTATCTTCTTTCCAGTTTTTGGATGAAACGCCTTCGAGAAGATTGAGCTGAAATACGAATAATATTGCAAATGCCGTTCCGGCAATCAGGAGCTTGTTTCTCATTTTTCCTCCGTTTCAGGTTTTTTCTTGATAGTCAGGTTGAAAGACTGTTTTCCGGTGATACTAAAATCAGTTTCAAGGCGGTCTTCGGAGAGCATCGAATAAAAGACCTGGATTACATCCCCGTCGGTTTGCTTTGCCTTGAGAACTTCAAGCGCTGTCAGGGGCAGATCATTTAAAAATCTGCCGTATTCGAATATGCCCTGTGAAAGATGATAAGCCTGTATATATATAATGTTTTTTGATTTTAGTGAGTTAATGATATTTATCATATGCTTCAGATCGTTGATCGAGGGGGCTTTCACGAGACTCGAGTTTTCGATCTTTGTGACACTGTCTGCATCTGCGATAACGATCTTGATGTTTTCCAGGGGAAAGGTAGATGGTATCTTGAGGTCCGCGGTTTTTACGACTGTTTTACCGCGCCAGGTTTTTAGATATATCTTCAGCCCAACCTTTTCTCCCGGCGAGACTTCCTCCTTGTCGTATCTTATTTTCGTAATTTCAGCGTCGAGCGGTCTGATATAGCAGTCGATGTTGACCTTTATCGAACTGATCTTAATGCTTTCAAAGGGATTCGTCTCGAGGAGATAGAGCGCCGCAGCCGGCAGGAGAGTTGCTTGTGAGGTGGAACCAGCCCCGCTGAATACGCTGTCGATGACAACCGGATCATACTCGCCTTCAAGTTGGATAATCGATTTCACTTTTGCAGTGGAATTCGCGGCTGAGTTGAATGTATTGCCGACAGCCGCTTCAGAGGCAATCCATAGCAAGATAGGAGCGAGACGGCCTTGAATGGTTTCGATGTTGTATTTTTTAATGAGGTTTCCCTTGTTTCTTACCTGGATTTCGATGGGGATCATCGAGGCGCGTTTGTTCGTCACGCCGTGGATGCCGCTGATACGGTCATCGATGACACATCCGATTTCCTCTCCCGGCGCCACGATATGAAAACCCTCATAATCGGAAGGGAATACAGTAAGAACTTTGGCGGCATGAATCGGGAATTCCACCGGGCCCATGCGAAGAAATTCATGCCCGAAAGCGAACAGGTTATTATCCTCGATATGAGTCAGAGTGCCTGATGCGCCGATATTGACATCGCCTCTGATCAACGGAACATAAATGGGAGACCCGGGGACGATTTTAAGAGTTTCGCCGCTTTTTATTTCTTGGACGAAATCGTTCGCGGACTGCATTTGATATTTAAACGTGGAAGAACCCTGGCTCGAATCGGTTTTCATAAACCGCAGACCGCTGCCGGCAATCAATCCCTGAAATTTGGAAATAGTGTCATTATTTATTCCCGAAGAGAATAGGGGGAGGTTCAGCGTTTTCATAATATTCAGACTGTTCGAAGCCTGTGATTTGGTATCCGTATAACCTGGTAAAAGGGATTGCAGAGCGGGTTCGTTGAAGACCGCTTGTGAGAAAAGGCCGGACTCGAAGGCTCCCAGAAACTCCAGTCGTTCAGTTCCCTGCACCTCCGGCAGAGGTGTTGCCGTGTCGAGGATATATTCAGCCGGAGTGGCTCCGGCGATGATCTCTTTGCTGAAAGAACCGAGCTGGAACGATATCGAGCCTGCAAGTTTGTCCCCGATATAAAAAGGACTTCCGCTCATGCCGGCAAATACACCGGCTTTTTCAATATTCAGGCCGCTCAACCTTACAAGTAAAAGGTCCATTCCCGGGGCAAGACCGTTCGGAACCCTTCCTATGATTTCAATATCGTATTCGACAGGCATGGTACCTTTCATCGTGGTATGTGCCTTGCCGAGCATTCCATCTTTTATATCTTCCAATTTCATTATTCCACCGTTCCCGTCGGCGGAAACCTGAGCTATCAGAACTGATGTAAAGATAAGCTCAAAAACAGCTGACAAATACAAAAATCTTATAAAGTTATTTCTCATTCAAGCCTGTCTCCTGTCTTCGACGAACCTTATCACAGCATTTTCAAAAATCAACCTGGAGCTTATTCATACAAATCGCAGCAGTATGCCGTCTGTAGAATAAACGAAAAATTTAAAGTGAAAGTTGCATCTGTTTACCATCTGCATTTGCAATGCGGATGTCCGTATTTTATGATGTCTTTTTGAGGCGAAGTTGAACATAGTAGGAGATCTAAACGAAGAGCAGCGGACTGTCGTGGTCAACACGGAAGGCCCGGCTCTGGCTATGGCTGGCCCAGGTTCCGGAAAAACCCGGGTTCTTACATATCGAATAGCTTACTTGATAGAGAACAAGGGCGTCGAGCCTTACCGGATACTTGCCGTAACGTTTACGAACAAGGCCGCCCGCGAGATGAAAGAACGGATTGCAGCCCTCCTGCCGAACTCGAAGGAGCATCCATGGATTTCCACTTTCCATTCCTTTTGCCTCCGCCTCCTGAGAGGGACAGCGGGACATGGATTGCGCTCCGTCCCCGTGAATTTTGTGATTTATGATGACGATGATTCTCTGCGGCTTATAAGGTCAGTGATACGCGACCTCCAGCTTGACGATCAATTGTTCAAACCGGCCGCGATCGCGGCGCGCATCGGGATGGCGAAAAGCCGCCTGGAAGATCCTGAGCTGTTTCAGAGCCGGGCATTATCTTCGTACGAAGAAGCCGTGGCGAAAGTCTATTCATTGTACCAGGAAGAACTCCATAAGAAGGGGGCGCTCGATTTCGATGATCTGATAATGAAAGCCGAGCTCACGCTCAAGACATACCCTTCCATTTTATCGGCATACCGTTCGAAGTTCCGTTACCTGCTTGTGGACGAATTCCAGGACACGAATCTTGCGCAATTCAGGGTCGTAAAACTCCTGGGGGAAGAACACCGGAACATATTCGTTGTGGGAGACGAGGATCAATCAATTTACAGCTGGCGGGGGGCAAGCCCGGACAATATCAAGAGGTTCGAAACGGATTTTCCGGATCACAGGCTTTTCACGCTCGGCGGCAATTTCAGAAGCACAGGGAATATCGTGAGGGCAAGTTCGCAGCTCATCATGGGAAACCGTAACCGCAAAGAAAAGACTCATTGGACGAACAATCCGCACGGGGAATCCGTCATCTATCACAAGCTGGCGAGTGATTACGACGAAGCCAGGTTTATTGCGGAAACAATCGGAAGGCTCAGGGAAAAGTATCCTTTGCGTTCGACGGTGGTCCTTTACAGGACGAACGCTCAAAGCCGTCTCATAGAGGAACAGCTTTTAAATTCGGCGATTCCTTACGTAATTGTAGGAGGATTGAAATTTTACCAGAGGCGGGAAGTCCGGGACATAATCGCTTATTACAGGTTTATACTGAATCCGAACGACGACTCGGCGCTTGAAAGAATAATAAATGTTCCGAAACGGGGTATCGGCGAAAAAACGATTCAACAGCTTCGGACGCTTGCCATTGCCGGCAATACGACTATAGGCGCTTTAATCAGTGATTCCGTTGATATATCGAGCCTGACGGCGCCGGCTCAGCAGAAAATCGGGCAATTCCGGGATTCGATCCTGCGCCTGCGGGAGAAAGCGAACAGCTTCTCTCCGGCAGGGCTGCTGAAAGAGATCATAATGGAGGCCGGCTATCTCAAGTTCCTGGAAGAGGATTCAGCGTCCGATTCGGATGCGAGGGTTGATAACCTTGAACAGCTGATCAGCGCCGCCGCTTTCTTCCGTCAGGAAAACCCGGAATCCGCGCTTGTCGAATATCTGGATCACATTTCCCTCTTGAGCGAACTGGACGAATATAAACCGGCGGACACGGTTACGCTTATGACGATTCATAATGCGAAGGGGCTTGAATTCGATGTCGTGTTCCTCGCCGGACTGGAAGAAAACCTGCTGCCTCATATGCGGTCTCTCGAGAGCGAGGCGGCGATAGAAGAAGAAAGGCGCCTATGCTTCGTAGCGATGACAAGGGCATCGAAGCTGCTGTATCTTCTGAACGCGAAAAAGAGGATGAGCGCCGACAAGGTGATCGAAAACGCCCCATCGCGGTTTCTGTCCGCGATAGACGGCTCTCTGCTTTCGAATCCATTCAGCAACGGCTATGTACAAGAACCGTATTCCCCTGTAAAAAACACTTCTCCGATAAACATAGGCAGCAACCTGGATAATATCCTTCAATTTTTCCAGGATAGAAATATAGACACCAGCGATTTCGCGCAGGTCAGCTCTTCGCCGTCGAAGCACAACGCTCTGCGAAAAGGCGGGCATGTGAAGCATCCCGTATTCGGCAGCGGAACTGTCTATGCTGTGGAGGGAAGCGGGAAATCCAGGAAAGCCAGAATCTATTTCCAGACCGCAGGATATAAGACCATAGTCCTGGAATATGCCGACCTGCAGATTCTGGACTAACATCTTTTATAATTGATTGAGAATAACTTGCCCCGCTGGGAATAATTATAAAAACCAAATAACATCCCTTCGGTTGATGTTAATATTTTATATTCGCCTTTTAATTTAAGCTATTCAATTACAGATAGGAATTACTTTCACTTAAAATACCTTTTTTAAAGGATGTGGATTGTGGGGGGTTGGACCAGGGTTCCGTGTTTCTGTGCCTAAAACCACATTCAATTCTATCGGTGCCGCTGGCAGATTGCGCATTGCAGGAAGAATACACTGTAATGAAGATGCACGGTCGCAGTATTCAAGCGGATTCGGTGTCTCCGTACCTGAACCCGCCACGGATAAATATCTCATGGAAGCAGATGCCATAAAGGACACCGCTCCCACAAAAATGCACATCATCATGAGGAATACTTCGGAAGGAAGCAGGGGAGGGACATAGTCCTGAGTAATTCGTCGATGGGATGCAAGGGAAGGAACTCCTCGTTGCACATAATTCCGAAGCAAGCCCCCGAAAGGAAGCCCCTGAAGACGCAGTCCTGAGGGATTCTTCGAAGGGAATCGAGGGAAGGAACTATATGGATTCTTCCCTTGCTTTCCTCTGAAGTGTGCCTGTGTTAATGATCCCCCTATCAACTTAAACATAAAAAATATCAATATATGGCTTTAGAACAGCTTTTTATCTGTTTTACCATACAATATTTGAACATAGACCCAAAATAATAATTCTTATATTGATAGATTATTTTTTATATATTTTATATTTTATTAGCTTATAGCTCTTGACAAATGCCGAAGGGGGGGGGGGGTATATTATTAACGATATACACCATCTTTGAGATGCACTGATAAAGCAGTAGAATATAAATAAGATAGGTTAGGTTATGCCGGATAGGAAAGATAGCTATAATCCGCTGAACGACACGAAACTCCTCGACAACATCAACAACGCATTCATCAAGAAACTTAAAACGGACAAATTTCACTATATTTATGACGTAAACACCAATGAAATAGTCAAAGTTGACGAGGTTATTTGGAATCTCTTTCCTGATTCCGAAGAATCCTATAAGGCGGATCTTTCTCAACTTATAGAAAAGCATGGTAAAGAAGAGCTGCAAAGAGCATTGAATGAAATAAGCTCATCTATAGATAAAGATAATCTTTTCAGTTCAAACAAACCGAAGATTGGCATGAAGATGACGCAGGATCAGCTTGAGGAACATATAAAACATAAAAATGAACAGACAATTTTAAATGTCACAGAGGATTGTAACTTTCGCTGCAAATATTGCATCTACTCCGGAATATATAAGGATGCTCGAACACATAGCAAAAAATATATGAATTGGGAAACAGCTAAAGCCGCGATGGATGACTTTCTAATTAATTCATCAGAAGTCGAAGATCCGGCATTCTCATTTTATGGCGGAGAACCGATGCTTGCTATTGACCTAATTAAAAAATGCGTTACATACCTTAAAGAGAAAGAGAAAAAATGCCATTATAATATCACTACAAATGGTTCTCTACTCAATGAAAATAATATCAGATACTTTAGAGATAATAATTTCTTTTTATCAATCAGTCTAAATGGACCAAAAGAAATTCATGACCAATACAGAGTCTATCTATCAGGAGCAGGAAGCTGGGATGATATTAACAATAATATAAAATTAATTCGAAATATTGATAATGAATATTACAAGAATAATGTTAGTTTTATCTGTATGATTTTGCCGCCGTATAATTTTAAGCAAATTATTGATTATTTTGATATTGATGGATTTGGTGCTAAGCTCACATTCTCAAATGTGGATGATAGCACAGATTATTTCAATAGGAATTTTTCGAAATCACAATTAGAAGATGATTATCATGACCAATATAAAATATTGTTTGATGAATATATTGCACTTTTTAAAGAACAAAAAAAGTATAATGACAGATTAATACTCTTATCACATTTTTTTCAATCTTTTCCTGCTTTATACCACAAAAGAGTTAATTATCTGTTATCTGATGTGATTTTATCTCAAGGGCAATGTTACATGGGAGCAAGAAGGCTTTTTATAAGCGCTGATGGAGATTATTTCCCCTGCGAAAGGGTAAATGAGAAATATCTGATAGGCAATATTATTAATGGAATAGATTATGGTAAAGTATATAAATATATATCCATATTCAATGATTCACAAAAAACCCTTTGTTATGGGTGCCCATATGTTCGTTTTTGTCTAAAATGTATAAAAAATATTATTTCTAATACGCAGATTGAAAAATCACTTTTTGAGAAGATTTGCAGGAGTAACTCATTTTTAATTAAAAATTCCATTGTATTGTATATGAAATTAATCGAATCTGATTATGAGTCGTTAAGAAAGATTAAAAGCATCACTATTAGATAAACAGACATTGAAACTATAAAAAAACAAACATTATTTAGGAGGTCGTTAAAATGATAGAAAAAATGAAGTTCTTACAAAAAACTGACAATCTCTATTGTAGCTGTCAATGCGAGTGCGGTTGTTATTGTTTTTGTTTTGTAGAATGTATTGAGACATTGGAGTATGACAACCTATACTACGTTCCTCATCTACAGAATGAAGGTTCTAACTGGAACAGGAAAGAAGCTTCTAATAGTAGAAAAGTTAACGTCGGTTAGTTAGTAATAATACTTAATATTATTCATTGTATAGAAATCTAAATGTATATTGTTATAATAATGAAAACGAATAATCAGTACAAAAGCTGCGTTGCATTTTGGAATTTAGCGCAATAGGATTCAATGATATAATGAGAGGATTTATTATCTGTTGGTTATTTTTTCATCACAGGAGTGGATAAATTGCAGGTTACTTTAATCTGGATAAGACCGGTAGTAGTTTTTCTGCTATTTTTGTCCATTTTTATATTATTTGGCAGTGTTTACGGTATAAGCAGTAGTCATACTGATGAATTCAAGATTAAAGTGGATGTAAATTTGAAGTTGTTTGACGTTTTAGTGTTCGATTCGGATGAAAAACAGATCAAGAATTTGCATAAGGATCAATTTAAAGTCTTCATCGATGGCAGGGAAATGGAAATCGGCACATTTGATGTTATTGATTATATTGCTCAAGAAGAGCTCCGGCCAAATCCGAATAAAAATACACTGACAGATAGTGATTCGCGAATATCAGGAAATGATATTGTGGGCGACAGGAGATTATTTGTAATTATCTTCCATAATCTTCCCTGGGCGCAGGAGGCCAGACAGGAAATTGCCGAAGGTATATATAAGTTCATCGGGGATAATCACAGCGTTGATGACTTTTACGCTTTATATTTTTTTTCCGGGCCTTCGATAAAGCTTCTCCTTCCTTTCACGAATAATCCTAAGTCAATCAAAGATGCAATTGATGAACTATATATAACCAACAAGGCTGGTTTCAAGCCGTTTTTACCGGGCGACGAGGAACGGATTAAATCCGTTCAAAGCGAATTCGGCAGCGAAGGAATGTTAAGAAGTGTAGCCATCGGGCCGACAGTGATGGGTCCAAAATTCTCTGATGCTATGTCATCTGACTACATGGATGCCAAGACCATTTATGAAATGAACGTTACTCTTAGAAATTTGGATGTGCTTTTAAGATCTTTTTCGTCGTTCAAGGGCAGAAAAGAAGTTTTTCTCTTTTCAGATTCAATATCGTTGAAGAGATATAATCAGACGAGGGGATTCCTGGGAAGAGGCAAGACAGGAATTGAATATGACCGTTTGATTGAGGATGCGAGAACGAACAACATTACGATTAATTCATTCAAGATTGTTCGAAGAGATCCATTTGATATGTCGAAAGGGGTTAAAACATCGACAGGAGGTTCTCCTGCAGAAGCAGACCAACAAGAAGGAACGCAACAAAGGGAAGTACCATCACCATCAGGAAGTAGAACATTATCCAGGAAACTCAGTAATGACTTGAAGGTCGTTGCTGAAGAGACCGGCGGTTTATATTTCGATAAAGCTTCGCGGAAGAATGTGATAGCGGAAGGTTTAGAGGAAGCATATTATCGCTCTTCCTATGTTTACTATCTGGGAATTTATCTGAACAATATGGAATTGGATAAAAGCAAAGTACATTCAGTAAGGATCGAAGTGGCAGATGAGAATGCAGAGATAATTTATCAAACCAGTTTCAGATTGGATCCCGAATATAAAAAGATGGATGACAGCGACCGCTTCTCACAGTTCCTCGACGCTCTGTTCGGGGTTAAAAAATATGATTCTTTGCAGGTTGCCGATTCGCTCCTTCATTTTCCATACGGACAAAACGACAATCTGCTTATCAGTGTTTTTCGTTTGCCGTTTTCGAAGGACTCGGGCGATGTATTTAATTTCGCAGTCAAGTATTACAACACGGCGGAAATGCTCGACAAACAGCTCCTGAGGACCTGGGATATTGGAAAAAACAAAGATAAATCGGATGCCGGAAGTGCGAGATTTGTTGTTGGGATTCCGCTTGACGCAGGGGAATACATCTATCGCTACGTTGTGCGGGACGAAGATAACGGAACGCTTAAAAATGAGGAATATATAATCCGAATAGACAGCAGTAAAGGATTTTTAAGTTCTCCTGTCGTCTTCGGCGCAACCGATCTCGCGGCAAGCTTCACGAACTTGTTGGATTTTAACAACAGCAAAGATCAGGAAAACGGGACCGTGCCGGATTTTATTCTGAATGCAGAATTAAATCCGCTCATTTATAACGGCAAATTATTCGCTCCATTGGTTGACGAGCCTATAACCCGAACTCAGGAAGCATATCTAATGTTTATGTATAATTCTTTTCAGCTTAAGAAAAATAATTATCAGGTTTATTATTATTTAACGGAATCGGCGGCAAAGCAAATTTCATTCCCCCTCGAAACGGTGGAAGCCGAGAAAGAGTTTCCCAGCGGCTGGCGAAGGGTAACACTTAAATTTTCCCAGTCGGAAATCCCATCCGACATCAAAGAGTTAAAATTTACTGTCATTGTCAAAGATGCTTTGGAAAAACAGATTGAATCTCAAAACGTATTAATTAAACTTCAATGATCGGCCCTTTATATTAATGAATTTTAAACATTGATTCGATTATAAGAAAGAGATACATTTTATAAATGGCATCTTTTTTTTCAAATTGCTTGAGAGTAGTTAAAATACTGTTCAAGTGCGATAAGCTTTTATCGTCCTTCTCTATTCTGCTGAATCTTGCCGCCGGAGTATTTCCGGTCGCTTTGATATATCTCAATAAGCTGATATTGGATTCTGTTTTTGCAATACTCGTGAAGCCGGACGGCGGGGAGTATATCCTGCATGCGGTATGGTTAGTGGCACTGTTGAACGGGCTTATACTGTTACATAATCTCCTCGGCGGTTTCCAGGGGACGCTTCAGACGCTCCTCGGCGCCAAGCTCCAGCGGCATATGACCGAGAAGACGTTCGACAAGGTTTATACGACGGATTTGAAGTATTTCGAGAACCCGGAGTTCTACGACAAGCTCAGCCGCGCATCTTCGGAGGCGGGCTACCGGCCGATGATCATCGTTCAGCTTTTGGTGAGCCTCGTCCAGGGATTTTTAGTCTTTGCCACCCTCTTCGTAATCCTCTTCGGCATCTCCCGGCTGCTCGTGCTGGTGCTCGCTCTCTCTGTTATTCCGACTCTGATTATGGAGAAGCGGATGCGCCGCCTGTCGTTCGATACGTATCAGCAAAAGACCCAGGCGAGCCGGAAGATGGGCTACATCGGCTTTCTCTTCACCGGCGTATCGTCCGTGCGGGAGCTCAAAATCTTCCGCCTCGGCGAATATCTCAAAGCAGAATACCGCCGTCATTTTCAGGAAAATTACAAATTAGACAAGTCCCTCGCCTGGAAGCACAACGCGGTATCGTTCCTCTCCGCTGCAGCGGACTTCGCTTCTTCCGTCTATGCATATATCTTCGCCCTGCTCGGCGTGCTGGTGAAGCGGTTCGGCATCGGCGATTTTTCGTTCGTCATCCAGTCCTATGGCCAATGCCAGGCGCAGATTCAGGGGATCATAAACAGCGTCTATTCGCTCTACGAGAACCACCTGTTCATCAATAACTACTTCGAGTTCCAGGCGCTGCCGTCCGATATCGAGGCGGACGGTGGGAAGATCCTGCTGAAGGGCAGCCGTGGCGGAAGGAAGTGGGTTGCATTGCCGGAGAGAATCGAGACGCTCGGTTTCGACAGCGTTTCTTTCAATTATCCCGGTTTCGAAAGGAATGTGCTGAAAGACCTGAGTTTCGAGCTAAAAGCAGGGGAGATCACAGCGTTGCTGGGGGATAACGGGGCGGGGAAGACGACGATTATGAAGCTGCTCTGCCGTTTTTATGACCCTGTTGCCGGAGTCGTGCTGCTGAACGGACGGGACATCCGGTCGTTCGAACTCGCGGAATACCGCAGGCGGATCGGGATTGTATTTCAGGATTTCATGCGCTATTACTTCACGGTTGGTGAAAACATCGCTTTCGGCGCCCCGTGGTTGATGGATGGAAACGCCAAGAAAGCTTCAATAGATAGTTATCTTAAGGGAGCAGGTGCCGTGAAAGACACCCGCTCCCGCAAAAAAGTACGTCATCCTGAGGGCAACTTCGAGGGGATTCAAGAGAAGGAACCCCTCACTACACGTCATTCTGAAGCAAGCTCCCGAAGGGAAACCCCTGAAGAATCTGTTCTTAACTATAATGAAGATGTACAGAATCCTTCGGATTTCCGGTCGCGGCCCTTCGAAGTGGCCCCGGGCATGACGCATCTATACGTCGAATCGGCAGCTCGCGCATCCGGCGCGGACAAATTCATCGAGAGGCTGCCAGCCGGATATGAGAACATACTCGGCCGCTTGTTCGATGGCGGCGCGGAGATATCCTATGGCGAATGGCAGAAGCTGGGATTGTCGCGCGCTTTGTTCGGCGAGAAGGATATACTCCTGCTGGATGAGCCGTTCTCGCACCAGTATCATTCCGTCCTTAATCAATTTTTTGAATATATCACAGGCATCAAACAAGACCGCATTTGCCTTGTCATTACACACGATCCCGCTGTGGCAGGCAGAACCGACAGAGTGATAGACCTGAATGCAACCCGTCCTGCTTAAATATAACCCTATGTCTCTAATCGTTCTAATAAAAAAAGCTCCGCGTGAACGGCGCTTTTCGTCTCTATATTATATATATGTTATATATTGCTATCATTTGTCCTGATTCTGACCAGCGCTCCTCCTCCATTGATTTCACCGGTTCCGATGATTTCATCCGAGTGTTTATTTCCCTCTATCTTTAACGGGAAATCGGAGATTATTTCGTTACCATCGTTATCTTCGATCTTCAGGTCGAAAGTGACCGGAAGGTCGCCTGCAAGATAGAGATGGATATGGCCGCCGCCCGTGCTGTGTCGAAATTCAAATGCCATGATATTTGTGATTTTTGAATTTTCATAAGGGCTTGATTCTAAAATGAAGATTACAGAATGCTCCGTATTTTATAGAATCCTTCGGATTTATAGAAAAGCTTCGCATTTTCCCGTCACCGCCCTCCGAAGCATCCCGGAGAATGACATTTATTTATCCATTGCATCCCTAAGAAGTTTCTCGTGGCATGACAATCATTTTTTTCATCGCGGGTCGTGGCCCGCTCCCACAACGTGCAAACCTCTCCTGTGGGAGCTGGTCACACAGGCTGTGTCGCAATTCAAATGAACTCATGTATGATGTTCTCAGGTATTCTTAAGTTATTGATACTAAAAGGAAGATTCCCCGTCGCAGCCCTTCGGAGTATCCCGGAGAATGACTTTTTTATAATTGCGACACAGCCTGCATGGCCCGCTCCCACGATGCGGGAGCCTCTCCCGTGGGAGCCGGTTACAACCAGCGACAAGAAATTTCTATCAAGTGCAAGGTAATTATAATGGGACAGGGCCGGGATTAAGTTTGAACAACCGGGCGAAGTTATTGGATGTCGTTTCGCCGATCTCTTCGAGCGGGAGATTCTTTATCTCAGAGATTATACGCGCTGTATGTATTAATAGCGCCGGATGACAGCGTTTTCCCCGGAACGGTTCGGGCGCCATATACGGCGAATCGGTTTCGAGAAGAAGTTTTTCTATCGGGATTTTTTCCACTATCTCCCTGGTATTCTGCGAGTTTTTAAAAGTAACTACGCCGGTGTACGAAATATGGAAGCCTTTTGTTATGACGTATTCTGCCTCGGCGAGTGAACCGGGGAAACAGTGAAAAACGCCCCCTGCTTTCCAGCCGCTGGTTTCATCGAGGATTTGAAACGTATCCTCCATTGATTTTCTCGTATGGATCACCATCGGTAGATTTTTTTCAAGGGCGATTTCGATCTGCGCCCTGAAAATTTCTTTTTGCTTATCCCTTGGAGAGAAGTCGTAATGATAATCCAGCCCGATTTCGCCGATAGCGACCGCTTTTTTGTTCAATGTGAGAGATTTCAGTTCTTCCCTCCAATTCGATGATACCCTGGAGGAATCGTGCGGATGGATGCCGGCCGCGGCATAGATGCTTTCATACTTTTCGGCGAGATCGAGCGCGGCGATTGAATCGTCTATGGATGTTCCGGGGACAAGAAACGTCCGGACGCCGGCTTCCTCGGCTTCATGGATAACGGCATCAAGATCATATTTAAATGCCTTGTCCTGGAGATGGCAATGGGAATCAACAAGCCTGAGGTTCGTCATTTTACTTTTGTGCCCGGCGGGACTTCTTTTTCAAATGTCGCTATCACCGGAACTCCGTCTATCGAGGCGGCGAGCAGCATTCCGTTGGAAACCTCGCCCATCAGCGTGGCGGGTTGAAGGTTTGTGACTACGATAATGGTTTTGCCGACGAGTTCTTCCGGAGTATATGCCTCGGCAATTCCCGCCACGATCTGGCGCTGTTCGGTTCCGATATCTATCTGCAATTTGATAAGCTTTTTGGATTTTTCAACCCGTTGAGCCTCAATTATTCTCGCCGTCCGCAGGTCCGCTTCGAAGAATTGTTCTATGGTTATCTCGCTCATCGCTTTTTCTCCTGTTCATAATATTTTTTCACGGCTTCGGTCTGCGCTTCACTCAGAGGAATGCCGTGTTCAATGGCCGCCTTCCTGCAATCCTCGAATTCGGGACAGATTTTCCTGATATCCTGTCCCAATGTTCCGATCTTGATCCTGATCACTCCGTAAACTGTTTCCACCGTTTCGATTTTTCTGTCCAGCTTGATTCGCGATGCTTCATAATAACGGACGCCGAATGTAGTTGTATTTTTCAGGATAAACTCCGCCGCGCGGTTCGCCGTATCCGGTTTGGCGAGAACGGTTACGAGCGTGCCGGGACGGTTCTTTTTCATCTGGACCGGCGTGAAAAAAACATCGAGCACCGGCAGGGCGAGAAGCTGATCCATCAGATGCCCGAAGTTCTCAGCGGGCATATCGTCAATTTCCGATTCCAGTACCGTGATCTTTTCCCGGCTCGCATCCGCTGTCTCTACCGATTCCCCGAGAAAGATTCGGAGCATATTCGCTCTGCCTTCGAGTTCTCTTGTCCCCGCACCGCAGCCGGTTTCCAGGAGTTTCATCGCCGGAAAGGGTTCGAATTTGGTTACAAATGAGCGGAGGATCAGCGCGCCGGTCGGTGTCGTAAGTTCCGTATCCGCGCCGTCGGAAAAAACCGGCATCCCTTTGGAAAGTTCGGCAACGGCCGGAGGCGGGACGGCAAGCCTGCCATGTGCGGTATTTACGAAACCGCTGCCCAGATTTATTTTGCCGCAGACAACCTCTTCGGTGGAAAAATGATCAAAAGCGACGCACGCTCCGACGATATCTATGATCGAATCCAATGCCCCAACCTCGTGAAAATGGACCTCCTCGATTTTCTTGCCGTGCACATATGCCTCAGCTTCGGCAAGCAGGCGGAACATTTCGGCCGCTTTAACCTTGATTTTTCCCGATAACGAAGATGAATTTATAATCTGTAGAATTTCTTTTAAATCCCTGTGGCAGCTGTTATTGTAATGCGAGTCTTCTTTTATTTCGACGATGAATCTTTTTGCCCGCAATCCGCAACGTATGATTTCTTCATGTTTAAGATCATATCCGCTGATCCCCAGTTTCCCAATATTTTCTTTCAGCAGGCCGAACGGCATTCCGAGGTCGAGCATAGCCGCGATTGTCATATCGCCGCTTATGCCCCAAGATGTATCAAGATATAATATTTTCATTTCATACTCATATGCTTGATAGATTTTAAGAGCGGTGCTCAATAAGTCAAGGAAAGCGCGTTTCTTTCCTGAAGTTGTGCCGGAGATATAGAAGAAACAGGTTTTTGATTCCGCTGCTGTTTTTTATACATCATTTTTGGGTTATAATCCGCGGGAATTGTAACAATTGGGATTATTTTAATACGATGGAACCGGGCGAGATCATAATCGTGTATCTGCATTCCCCAAAGGAACGCATTTGGGGACAGCTGAAAAACCTGACGGAAATCGGTTTGGTCATCAAGGGCCTGGATATTAACTCGTTCGAAGACTGGTGCCGCCAGACAGCTAAAAATGAAACCGGAATCGGCTTGACGACCGTCATGTATCCGACGTATCGGATTGAAAAAATGATTGTTGATGAGCAGATCGGCGGTATGCAATCCATGCGCGATAAATTCAAGGAACTCGTGGGAAAGAGCATCGAAAATTATCTGGCGGAATAAAAAGACGATTCATTCAGGAGAAATTCGGTTATCACAATGGACAAACTCAGAATATTGCATACCGCGGACCTCCACCTGGGCAGCCCATTCAGCGGAAGCGGCTTCGATAGCGACAAAATCAAAGAGAGAAAACGGGATCTGTTCGAGTGCTTTGACAGTATCCTGATTTCAGCGCAAAAGAAAAAGGTTGATCTACTCATCATTTGCGGAGACCTCTTCGAAGAGGACCGCGTGAAGCGTTCGGACATCAATTCCATTATGCGAAGCCTTTCCGAAATAGCGCCGATCCGCTGCGTCATTCTTCCCGGCAACCATGATTACTTCAGAGCCGGCGGATATTACAATTGGCTTCATTGGCCCGCCAATGTTTATATTTTCAGGGAGCGCGAATTTTCATGCTTTGTGTTCGAAGACATCAGCCTTGCCGTTTACGGATCGGCGTTCACATCGCCCGAAGACCCGGAAAGATTGATCCCGAAGATCAGGCTCGAAGATAACTGCAAATTTCGTATTCTGGCTTTTCACGGTTCGCTTATTGTAAAACCCGATTCTGCTGAATCCTATAGACCTTTTACCATGGCCGAACTTTCCGGCCTCGGCGCGGATTATATCGCTCTCGGTCATTATCATAAACCGGCTGTATTTAAAAACGACAAGGGCAGGATCATCGCGTCTTATCCCGGTTCACCGGAGCCATTGAACTTCGGAGAGATTTTTGATCATTCATCTAATATCGTCGCGATTGATAACAAAGCGGTTTCGATAGAGACCGTCCCTTCGGCTCAGCGCAGGTATTATAAATTTGAAATCGAATGCGGGGAGATGAAAACCGCAAAGGATGTTGTTGCCGCATGTAGAAAGACCGCCGCATGCGCGTCCGAAAAAGATATCATAAGGTTTATCCTGGAAGGCGCGCTCGAAAAAGACCTCCAATTCGACAGGGAAGTTATCGCATCGGAGCTCAAAAAACATTTCTTCTGGGTCAAGATGGAGGACGCGACATATCCGGACATTGATATCGAATCCATCAGCCGTGAAGAGACCACCCGCGGACTCTTTGCCCGGCAGATGCTCGAGCTGATGGAAGAATCGAAAAAATCAAGCGAGACGGAAAAAACTGACCGCTTGAACGACGCGTTATATTACGGCTTGGCCGCGCTGGACGGCAAGAGACCGGAGAAGAGATGAAGATAGATTCGATCCAGATAAAAGGATTCGGCCTTTTCAGTGATACAAAAGAGATTGAATATTGCCGCGGGATAAATCTTGTTTACGGATCGAACGAAGCTGGCAAGAGCACCATCCTGCAGTTTATCATCGCGATGCTATACGGTTTGAAAGAAGAGGGAAGGCAGAGCAGAAAATGGCTTTCCGAGCATACGAAATACCGTCCATGGAATCTTAAGGGATACGGCGGGAAAATGGCCGTTACAACCGATGACGGGGCAAGATATTCGATTGTCAGAGATTTCAGCGAAGAGGCGGATTTTATCCGCATTTTCGATGATGTTACGGGAAAGGAACTCACTGACTCCTTCGAGATGGATAAAACCAAGGAACGGCTGTTCGCGCGCCGGATTACGGGCTTGACCAGGTCGTTTTTCCTGTCTTCCGTATGCATCCGCCAGTTGGGATCCGTGATCGGTGATGAGGATGCGAAGACAATCGCTTCTTACGCGCAGTCGCTGATAGACACGGGCGGGTCTGATATAACCGCTGCCAGGGCTATTGAAATCCTGATGACGGAGGTGGATTCTATCGGCAAAACGGAACGGGGCAAGGTTTTTAAAAAACTCAAGGACAGACAGGAGGAACTGAAGGTTGCCTTATCCAGAAACAGCACGCAGCAGGAGGAGATCAGGAAGGCGAGGGAGAATCATTCGTCGAAAACCGGTGAGCTGAAGCTCCTCTCCGAAAGATTGCAGGAGTATAGGTCAGTCCTCCTCGAAGGTTGGATCGAAAGGACCGAAAAGAAATTACAGCGGATTAAAGATCTCAACTTCGAAAATAAAAAATACTCCGGCGAACCGGGGAGCGAGGGGTTGCTTCGGGATTTTAAAGATGAGCAAAAGGATTCTGTTGTCCAGATTGAGATCGAGCTTGCGCAAAAAAAAGATCAATTGGGCAGACTCAAATCCCAGGCTGCGGAGATCAGCTCCGAGCTCGATAAAATACATAATGAATTGGCGGCACGCAAACAGTTCGCAAGGGTCTCCACTGAAGAGCTTGAGCAATTCAGTTTGAACGAGAGAAGATGGCGGGACTTCCGAGAGGATCATAGGAATAAAAGCCGCCAGCTGAAATCCGACGAATTCGAGGATGAGCAAACAACACGCCGCCTCCGCCGTGTGGAATTGGTGTTTTCCAAGCTCCCGCCGCATATAGATCAGGTGTATCTCAATTGGGAGAGGCAGCTAAGCGAATTCAAGAATTCGATAATGCAGGAAAATTCCGTCCGTCAAAATTTTAAAAAATCATTGAACGGAATCAGTACCAGGATTGGGTTTTTATCAGCTGCGCTTGCGGCGTTCATTTATTATCTTCTCTCCAATACTAAGCTGGATGAAATGATCCGTTTCGGTTCGGCGGGGATTACGGGATTGCTGCTTATTATTCTTGCAGCTGTATATCTGAAAAAATCGGGCAGGATCAGGACGGAAACGGAGAAGAACAGGAAATTTATCAAAGACCTGGAAAGCCAGAATGCCGCCGTGAAGGAAAAGATTGATATTCTCTTTGAAACGACGGAATCGAAAACTGGGGATGAATTCACGGCAAAATACAATTCCTATATAAATTTGGTGAGCGGCAAAAGGCAGGCTCATCAGGAGCACCTTAAAGAGGACATCAGGAGCCTCGAACTCAGAATCAAAGACCTTGAGAATGAAATGTTGAATCTCCTCGAACGGGCGTTTCCCGGTATCAGGCCGGACAAGATAAACCCGGAATTGACGGAACAATATATACAAGAGGCAAAAAAGTATTTGGAATTATCCGAAGAAGAATTAATGATTGCCTCAACTCTCGGCGTTAAAAAAAGCGCGATCGAAGAGCTCAGCGCGGACATTCGCGGGAAAGAAGCTGAACTTGATAAAATCTTCCGTCAGAGCGGCGTTAAGAACGGCGTCGAATATAAAACCAGGCTTGAGGTTTTCAACAAATACCTGAAGTACAGACGGAACATTGAAGAGATTTCAAGCCTCACTGACGGGGGTGGGACGGAAAAATTGCAGGGCGATCTCGATGCGATGAAGGATGAGCGTAAAAACCTTCCCAAGACTGAATCGTATCCCGGCGGAATCAGTGAGAGCGAGGCGAAAGAGGAGGGAGAAGCCCTGGAGCAAAAATCGGATAAGCTCAAAAAAGAGATTGCGGAAACCGAGGGACGTATCAAGACGATGGAGGAAAATCTCGATGACAGAGAGGTCCTTGAATCCGAGCTTGCGCGGGTCGAAGAGGAAGATAGCGAATACAAGAAATACAAAGATTCTCTTAGAGTTGCGATGAACCAGATTGAAGCTGTCGCAACAAGGATGCACACGAGGCTCGCTCCGCAGATTACGAAAATATCGAGCGATCTTATCAGCCTGATCACTGACGGCCGATATAAAACGCTGAAGGTTGATGAAACGCTTAATATAACGGTATCGGACGGCGGAGCGCAGGCTCCCATACGATCTGAATCGCTGAGCCAGGGGACCATTGATCAGGTTTATCTTGCACTCAGGCTTGCGCTTGCCCAGCTTTTTTCTGAGAGCCGGGAAATTCTTCCTGTAATACTCGATGATTCATTCACCCAATATGACGATAAAAGGGCCTTGCAGGCGATGAAAGCGCTCGAACGTCTCTCGACGAAACATCAGGTGCTTGTCTTCTCATGCCACAGGCGGGATGTCGAGAATTTTTCCAAGGTCTTTAAAAATGCCCGGGCATCAAGACTTATAGAGCTTTAGAATTGTCTGAGGAATCATCTCAATTTCCAAAATCTTCCAGTATCGAAAAAAGCGGAATATACATCCATTTTCCATTTTGCAGATCCAAGTGTCCATATTGCGGTTTCTGTTCATTCACGAGCGAGGAGTGGAAACGCGTCTATTATGAATTTCTGCTGGCGGAAATTGAAAAAGCGGGAGGATTTTTCGGATCTTTATTTTCGGAAGCGGACACCGTCTATTTCGGCGGCGGAACGCCTTCGCTTATGCCGCCGTTCGCCCTGGATGAAATTCTGACCCGCCTTCGGTCTTCGGGTTTTTTTACCGGACGACTCGAAGAGATGGAGATCACGGTCGAAGCAAATCCGGATGACCTCGGCGCCGAATATTTAAGGAGCATAAAAGCTCTCGGAATTAACAGGCTGAGCGTAGGAGCTCAACGGTTCAGCCGCAAACTGCTGGAAATCCTTGGTAGGACTCATACCGCGGATGATTCCATCAACGGTATAAAAAAAGCGAGGGATGCAGGCTTTAAGAACATCAGCGTTGATTTCATCCTAGGGATTCCCGGAGAGAGCCGGGCTTCGATGAAAAAAGAAGTGGATGTTCTGCTGAAACTCGAGCCGCAGCACATTTCGGTCTATATGCTTGAAATAAAGGAACATACTCCGTTTGCCATGATGAACTCCAATCTTTTTCCGGAAGACAATCTCATCGCCGACCTGTATATGGAGATTGCGGAAAAATTGAAAGCTGCCGGATATGATCATTATGAAATATCCAACTTCGCCAGGCCGGGATTCCGTTCAAAGCATAATCTCAAGTATTGGTCCGGCGGAAAATGGCTGGGGGTGGGGCTTTCGTCTGCGTCTTACAGTGGGAATGCGAGATGGACAAATCCACCGGATCTTCAGAGTTACTTCGAATGCGTTGTTCCCGATGATTTCTCTATCCCGCCGAAAAACGCGTTGACGGAAAGGCGCAAACTTGCGGAGGAAGAATTCTTCATGGGGATGCGAAAGACTTCCGGCGTAGATTTGAATTTTTTCAAGGAACGATGGGGTTTCAATCCTCTGGAGGGAAATGCGGAGGATGTTTCGCAGTTCATCGAAGAGGGGTTGCTTATAATGGATGAACCATCCGGAACCATCCGCTTCACAATGAGAGGGTTTCTTCTTTCAAACGAAATCCTCTGCCGCTTTATCTCATAAACAACCGGTGTCCTAAATGTAATTTTGTTTTTCTTTATCACTACTTAATAGATATTCTGCAGATTACTTTTCTTCAGGTTTTCACAAACTACCCAAATCATTTCCTTATTTGGAACCTCTCATGAGGGAATGAACGGAATCCCTTGTTTTATCAATTGAGTCCGCCGCTGGAGATGGTATAGTCTGTTTTGAGAGGCTGAATTTTTTCATTTTTGAGGCAAATTCGATGTTCTTTTCATGTAAAACGCAAAAGATTTCATCTTTTTCATTAAAAGATGAAACTGTGAATAGGTTATAGACGTAATTAATAAGTGAAGATTTATTAGGAGGATATATATGCAACAAACCAATAGCAATCGCGATTGGATCGGCAAAAGGTTTTCTGTTATTACTTCTATTCTGATTTCAATCGTTTTGTTGCCGGTTTTTTCAACGGCGGCAAACGCACAGGTGCAGAATGAGAAAAGGGTTATCACTCTGACTTTGCGTGAAGCGATGGACCTTGCTTTACGAAACAATCTTGACATTAAGGTTGATTATTATTCCGTCAAACAATCCGAGGGGAGCTATATTTCGTCGAAAGCCCTGAATGACGTGACTTTTTATAATAATAACGGCTGGTCTTCTTCGACCTCGGTTTCCACCGGTCTTTTCGCCGGCGGTACCGATGAGATCGAACTGATACCCGGTGTCGGAGCGACAACAACAGAAGCTAATGCTTGGACGATGGCGGTAGGTTTGACGGAAAGGATTCCGACCGGCGGCGTCTGGACAATCGAGATGGGGATGCAAACGTATGACAGCAATAATCGTTACTCCTATGTTAAGCCGTCAAGAGATGCATCAATTAAGTTCAGTTTCCAGCAGCCGTTATTGAAAGGTTTCGGGTTCTCATTCGATATCCCCCAAAAGGATATCATCATCAGCAGGAATAACCTCGATATCAGCGTTGAAACTTTGAAAACCAAGGTTATGAACAATATATATAGCGTAATAAGCGCTTATTGGGACCTTGTGTACCGTCAGAAGGATCTTGAGGTTAAGCGCCAATCGCTGCAGCTTGCCGAGGATCAACTGAGACGAAATAAAACCCAGGTGGAAGTTGGGACGATGGCGCCGATCGAGATAGTTTCGGCGGAAGCAAGCGTCGCACAGGCAGAGCAGGTAATAATCGCGGCTGAAGCGGCTGTGAAAGAGGGTCAGGACAATCTCATTCAAATGCTCTATGTCCCGAAAAACATCGAGGGATGGAATATGACCATCCAGGCGGTTGACGAACCCACCCCGGAAAAATTTGAGACTGATCTTGCCAAAGAGATCGAGACAGCCTACAAGAACCGTCCTGATATGAAGAGCGTTGAAATAGACCTGGAGAGCAAAGATCTTCAGGTTGATGTGGCATCGTGGGGTCTACTGCCGGAGATATCATTTGTGGGCTCGATATCGTATATAGGTTCCGGTGGTAAATTCCTGATTTATGATGATCCCAATCCGTTCAATCTCAATCGAAATGTCATAGGCTCCAATTCCGTTGAATTCACCGACGTTTTCACCCAAATTTACGATATGCGTTTCCCGGACTGGAGCGTTGGCTTGAACATCAGCTTCCCGCTGTTCAATTCCCAGGCACGCGGAGAGTTTGCCAATATGAAGGCGGCCCGCACCATCGCGAAAGTAAACATGATTAAAAAGCAGCAGGAGATTGCCGGTGAAATCAGGAAAGCTGTGCGTGACGTGGAAACCAACTATCTTCAGATAAAGGCAAGCGAGAAGGCGCGCATCCTTTCGGAAAGACAGCTTGAAGCGGAGCAGAAGAAATTCGACGTCGGCAGCTCCACAAATTTCCAGGTTCTGAATTATCAAAAAGACCTTGCCGCCGCCCGGACGATCGAAGTGCAGGCAAGGATCGCCTACAGTCTCTCGCTTTACAATCTGCAACTGCAAACCGGAATGCTATTGGATAAAAATGACATCAGGATTAATCCTCTCGAGGATGACGATATTCTTTTCTGACAACGCCTTCCTTAGGTTAACGCTCCCGACCAAAAATCGGGAGCGTTTTTTTTGACGGCATTTTTATAAGTTATAAATCAGGTTTATCAAATACGTTTTGCGGTGGATTTTGCGTTCGTTCTTGTGAGAGAGTTTCTCTTGGGGATGAACTCCGCGAATGTTGCGGCGGCCGGGCGATATGCGGCTGCAATGATGCATTGCGGGTTTACTTGAGGCCGAGCGTAGATTCAGACGGGTAAGGAAATAAAACATTTTTAAAAGCTCGATACAGCTCTCAAAATAGCTTTTACCGAGAACAATCTTAAACCTCATACCTGGTGGCTTAAAATATAAACGAAATAGACTCTTATAAAAGTACAGAATGCTTCGGTTTTACAGAATGCTCCGCATTTACAGGATTCTACGAATTACAGAATGCTCCGCATTTCAACTATAAGAGGGACATTCTCGAGAACCTTCAAGTATTGCTAACAATAACCCTGGAGAACCTCCTTTGCGGCCTTTATATAAGCACCATGTACTGTAGTAACTGGCAATAAAGGCAGTTTACTGTGTTTAAGGACCTCTCCATTCTTCAAAAGGATACATGCATTTTTTCTTAAGCCTCTGTTCTTTAAATATTCCGCCAAATCAGAATTACCTCCAACGTATCCCCACAAAATGGTCGCGCCTGCCAAATGAGCAAGAGGTTCAACAACTGGCATAACCAATCCCTCAAATTCCATTAAACGGCCTTTTTCCGTACTTGTAAACAACAAGATAAGTCCCTTATTAGCAAAATTAATTATTTCTTTCATTGACTCAACAACTATACAAGACGATGTCGTTTTCATGATTTTTTCGATAGTTTCCTGAATTTCATGATGAGAAAATCCCATCCCAAGCATGTTGCTAAAGGATATCGTCTGCTTATGTTTGCCTTTTATCTTTGTGTTAATAATACCCAAATCATCTGATACCTTTATGCAAGCAAACGATTTCCACGATATGAAGATGAGTTTTCCTGAGCGCTCGTAGAAAATCCCCCTAGAGTCAACAACAATCTTACCCCCGTACAGCATCGATAAGAAGATCGGGCCAAGACCAAAGACAGATAAGAACAAAAAAACAAGGCGAAGGGTGATTCCAATGACGATAAGCGTGGCTGTTGCGGCAAAAATCACACTCCCTATTGCTAAGAGGGCTATTCTTGTCTTGGGCGATGCCCTCCAGATTACCGTATCAGAAACAGAAGGCTGTATTCCTGGACAATGTCCCCGGAGTTGCTGTTCCAGGGAATAGCCCCCAATGGCGAATGTGCCGGAGGGAATACATATTGTTTCCTGAGGTGTCTTAATAAGCAAGGAAGCTCTTCGTTCATCGTTGAAGGTCGTAACGGAAATTTCATTGAGCGGTGTTTCCACGATGTGCATTTTCAACAGAGGGTTCCATCTTGACCGTTCGACTGGGATCCGGAACTCGATACTGTCGCCCTTGATTCGTACTCCCACTGCCGTCTTACGGCTAAAATGCAAGACACAACGGTTAATTCTGCGTAATAGGTATAGCAGATGAAATGAAGCCCAAACTAAAAGGATTGAGATTGGAATCATGGCGATTCCTCTTTCGGGGCTATTCCATAGGCTGTCTTTACTAGTTATCATCAACCTAATCAGGTAGAGGGGGAGGAATAACAAGAGAAGATGCATTAAACCTGTGAGGAGTGATGATAGCGGCGGGTATTGAGCGAGAGTCTTTGTTTGCATGGTCGTCTCCTTTCATGACGCCTAAATTGTTATATCTATCCATACAACACGCCAATCGGTGTTTCGAGCATCTTATAAGACGCCCGCTGAAAAAACATCGCTACGGGCCTAACCAGTTAGATATCAGGCTACTAGGTCGAGGCATTGACTTTCTCCTTGGTTGCCAAGTGGGTGGGGAAAAAGTTGATCTCTGATTCCGAAATCTCTATCGAATAGCACACATTGAGGAAGAAGACGAATCGCTTCACCCAACGATAATACATTTGTTCTGTGCGTCGGCTGTAATGACGTGCGTTCAACGCCTCGTAAAGCTGGTCCAATAGCTTCAGCTTTTTATAACCAACCGATGAGCGGGCCGATTTACCTCCAATTATTTTTTGTGTATGCGTAACAAAACTAATATATTGCATAATAATACACGCTAATAATTTACCATATATCATTTCTCCCTGAATTTCAAGCTTTTTACAATTTTCCCGTATTTCAAAGATAGCTCACACAACATCTAATCTCAACTATGACTTAAGCAATACCAATTTGCAGAAAGAATTAAACGCTATTTAACCAACCTTAACCTAAAAAATTTTAATGGCTCGTTAAAAAATCTTCGGATTAATAATTAGGTTCAGAGAGATTTCCGGGGCTTTAAGAAAGCGCGAGCCGGGGGTAACGAATGTTCTGTATCCGCAGGCTCCATTTATTACGGTCGTTGATTTTCTCTTGTTCTCGTCTTTAGCTGTTTATATTATAATCCGATGTAATTATGAAAGATTTTAATTATAAAACGGCTTTTTTCCTCGGACTGGGATTCTTCGGGATTTCGGCGGTCTGGGCGGCTTATAATTCTTTCATCCCCGTGATTTTGAAAGACTTCGCATTATCGAACGCCATGATCGGCCTGATTATGACAATTGACAATATCCTCGCGGTGACCGTCCAGCCGGCTATCGGCGCCTTGAGCGACAGGACCAATTCCTCCATCGGCAGACGCAAACCTTTCATTATTACCGGAGCTCCGGTTGCTGTCATTTGCTTTGCGATGATCCCTTTCGTCAATAATCTCTATCTCCTCGCAGCGGTTATCCTGCTTATGAATCTCGCGATGGCTCTATATCGTTCGCCTGTGATAGCCCTTATGCCCGATTCTTTCGAACCGCGGCACCGAAGCCGCGCGAACGGAATCATCAACCTTATGGGAGGGCTCGGCGCGCTCATCACGTTCTTCATCGCCGGGTACATCTTCGATCTCAGCCGGCAGCGGGCATTTATCATTGTTGCCGGAATACTGTTCGTCTCTGTTTTCTTCCTTATTGTTTTAATCAGGGAAAAACCTGACATGGCATATGAGATGGAAGAAAAAAACGACGGCCGTCTTGAAAGATCATCCATTTGGGCTCTTTTTTTCGCAGGCATGATTTTCTGTATATTGTATTTCGGAGGTTTTTTTAAAATTGCTCTGGCTAAGATATTCGGCAGCAATGCGCAGGGATCGCTGATCGCCGGCTTGGCCGTTTTTGCCTTCGTCATCTATAAAATAATAGCAGGAGAAATCGAAACAGGTGTCTTGAAATTTTTTCTTGCGATATTCTTCTGGTTTTTCGGATATAACGCCATCGAAACCTTTTTCACGCTATATTGCAAGGAGGAGCTCGGCATCAGCCCTGGGAAAGGGACAATCCTGCTTGGGGTTTTTTCGCTCGGCTTCATCATTGCCGCCGTTCCTTCGGGGATTCTGTCGGCTAAAATTGGACGACGGAAGACCATAACCCACGGGCTGCTGGCGCTTGCGGCCATCAGCATTCTCATATACTTGAGCGCAAACGTGATCGTCATCGGAATTCTGATGTTCACAGGCGGAGCTGCATGGGCGGCCGTCAATATAAACGCCTATCCGGTTATCTGTGATTCCGCTCCCGTTGGCAGGCTCGGAAGGTTCACCGGATACTATTATTTCTTCTCGATGCTCGCACAGACGCTTTCTCCCCCCGCTAACGGAATCTTGATAGATCTGTCCGGCAGTTATAAAACCATTTTTGTAATTGCAGCTCTGTTTTTTATTATTCCTGCGATTCTTTTTCGAACGTCATCGAAAAATAATTAAAATAGAACATCAGCTTATTGCATTGTGAACCGCGGCAAAAAGAAGATTCGACGAATTTTTCGAACAAAAAGGTTGCCGATTCATTTCCGTCGTCTTTTAAACCTGCTTGGATATTGTAAGGAACGGAACCAGGAATATTTTCCTGAAAGCTTCTTTTTACATATATTTTATCCGTTTTGTTAACCAGCTAACAGTTATCGCGATTTTTTTTGATACAATACGTCAGAATTTTAATAAGGAGGGGATTAAATGAAAGCCTGTTTTACTGCCGTTTTAGTATGCGTTTTTGCTAGCTTAGGAACTATGATATTTGCGCTGACTGATGCACAATTCTCATCAGCCATAACCTATACACCTACTACTATCGTTCAAGGCGATACAGTTACCTTTACTGTAAATTTCAAGATCATTGATGAAGCTGTAACAGATTTCAATGTTGAAGGCGGGATTGATGGCGCTGTTCTCTATACGAGAACATTTGCTTCTATCTCTGCCGGAGCGACAAGAACGATGAGCTTTACCTGGACAGCAACCGCAGGATCACATATCGTATTCTTTAGATTGGATCCCGGGAACAACGCTACAGAATCAGATGAAGGCAACAACCAGAAGGAACTCTCTTTTGACGCAGGCGGAGTGCAACATACAACCGATTTGAACTTCAACGTCGGTCCACAAATTACTCCGGGGGATAAGCTTTACACTGGAACTACTTTGAATATCCGGGCCCAGGTTTACAATGGTAATAGTCCGGTTTCAAATGTAAAAATAAAAGCGACAATCGACGGAGCTCAGGTATGGCAAACAACCCGTGCCCAGATGAGCGCGAACGAATATTATTGGGCAAGTTTCGACTGGGTGGCAACTGTAGGAAGCCATACTTTAAACTTTATAATAGATCCGGATAATATGATTGCTGAAGCCAACGAAGGGAATAACGAATGGCTTTATTCTTTAACAATTACAGATCCTCCGCAACCTCCCGATCCTTCTCAGCTAATTGATCTAAAATTTAACGGTAACCCTGCGTTCAATCCGTTTAATCCTCAAGAAGGTGGAACACAGGAAGTTAAGATTCGTATTTACCTTGCCAGTAGTTTGACTGTAAGTAATGTGAAAGTGGAGGGAGGGATTGACGGTGTCAAACTATGGGAAGAAATCTTTCCTACTATGACCGGATACTCGTATAAAGACGTCAAATTCACCTGGATTACGACACCGGGATCTCATTCGGCATATTTCAAGATTGATCCCGATAATTCTATCGGGGAAAATAATGAGGGAAACAATACGATCAATGGTACGACAAATGTCTCTGTCAAACCGGTGGGGCCGCAGCCGGGCTTACCTTGTGATCCGAAATGGCATGCAGGTACCGGCTTGAAAGGGACGAAAACAGGTGTGATGAAACCATTGGAGAATGTAAAATTTTGGGGAAAAGCAGTATTAACCGGCAATACAGCCGTCAACCTCAAGATAACTGCCGGTATCGATGGCAAAACAATTATGGAAAAAGTATTTCCCGCATTCATAGCTGAACAGGAAAGCGATATTTACCTGGATTGGAAAACCGCGGGAGGTCAGCATAAAGTGTGGTTTCAAATAGATCCTGAAAGTCAACAGAACGATACAGACAGAAGCAATAACAGGATTGAAAAGGACATCGAAGTGGCAGAACTTGAGCTTGTTACGAGTGCCACTGGTATTCAGGCAAAAATGAATCCAAATCCGTGTGATACAAGCACTTCGCCTGATCCTGATTTGCGCCTGACAAGCTTCCAACAGATTTCACCTTACAATACAACGAAGGCCATGTTCCAGATAACAGTCAAGAATGAATCCGATCGTTGCGTGAAAGGCGCCGGATTCGCTGTTTATAGTGAAGGTATCGCTATCGGGGAACCGCCGTTGAAATTCTGGGTGGATTCCGAAGGGAAAATCTCAACTACACCTTATAGCTTGGGTAGTCCAGCCAATAAATGGTTTTTAAAGGCGAATGAATCTAAAACATTTCAGTATTCCATTCTCGCCGAGAATGTTCCCGGAAAAACAGATTGCGTTATTGCAGCGGCGGGTAATGCCCCCGGATTGTGTCAAAAACTGAAGGTTAAAGTGGACTTCGAAGATACGATAACTGAATCGAACGAGACTAACAACACGTCACCTTTCAAGGTCTTCTCCTGGAAAAAGTAGAAGTGTGAAGTGAAGAATTAAAAGATGGGCTCAGGTTCAATACCTGAGCCCTTTTTTTATATTCAGAGCCAAAGACCAGTTTGTGGGTGGAAATCTTACAAACGGTCCTGCATTTTTTAATATCAGATAATAATCCGACTTTTCTGAAAGATAGATCAACATTCTTATTCGTCGGACCTCCGAATTATAAGAATATTGATTACTTTTTACTTTTTGCGGCTGAAGAAAATTTCGTCAATGCTTAGTTTGCCGGGTCCGATGAAGAAGGTGCTTGCGAAGACAATTCCTAACTCTATGGCATGAGAAGCGGCCATCAGGTTATCGCCGTTGTGAAAATGAAAGACAGTCGCCACGGCCATGTTGAAAGCCATCAACAAGGCGACAGGACGGAAAAACAGACCCAGAGCGAATAACGCGCCCCCTCCAAATTCCACCACAGCTGACATCAAACCCCAGAATTCCGGCAGAAAGTTTATTCCGAGATTGCCCATCGCAGATCCGATTCCCTTCCACATTTCGGCTCCACCGTCAATCTTCGGCCAGCCACGGTAGATGAACATAAAGCCTATTCCGAGCCTCAAAATTAGAAGCCCCAGATCCCTGAAACGGTCCATGAATTTTAGCATACCCAATCTCCTTATAAAATTAATGAACTACAGAAAAAATAACGCATCGCGAAGATAATTATTTCCAGATAAATTATTGAAATTATATAATAATCATAGCGGTTTTGCAATAGGAGAATGACAATTGGGAAAAAATCAGCACAATAGATAATTGTTGTAGCACTATTTAACAACGGGGTGAATCATACCCACCAGCAAGTGGGCGCCGCAACACTCCAACAAAAATCCACTGCGGCATAACGATTAGGATGCAGGCTGATATCAGATTTTTACAACCTTGAATGATCATTTGATGATTGCGCTATAGATTGCGAAGATCGGATCTCGAAATAATATTGAGCTGCATTAGACTCATAGTGCTGATCTGATTAAGAAATTATAGCCTTATGGCAGCTCCAATTGGGCGCAGTTGATTTTCGCCTCATTCAAAAGCTGCCGGGAAAGATCATCCGGATAGCCGTCCGTGTAATAAACGTTTTTAATGCCGACGTTTATAATCGTTTTGGCGCAGTAGGAACAGGGGAAATTGGTGATATAGATGTTCGCTCCTTCCACGGAGATGCCGTATCGCGCTGCCTGGATTACAGCGTTCATTTCGGCGCAGACACCCCGGCAGATCTCCCGGCGCTCGCCGGATGGGATGCCGAGTTGCCCGCGCAGGCAGCCTATCTCTTCGCAATGCTGGATGCCCGTGGGAGGCCCATTATAGCCTGTGCAGAGGATACGGCGGTCTTTCACAATGACCGCTCCGACCTGTCGTCTCATGCATTTGCTGCGGGTCGAGACGCGTCCGGCGATATTTATAAAATACTCATCCCAGCTGGGACGGGCTTTTTCTTCGTTTTTCATATTTTTTACCGGTGAGCGGATATTCTATCGTTTGAAATGATACCGTCAAGTTATATTAAAACATGAAAGACTACGGGAATTCGTATCAGTGACTTGCTTGACAAGGAAATTGGCTCTTTTTAATGTTTTTAAAATCAATATATTACATTTTCTTCTTGAATATTAAAGTGTGTATGATACTCTTTGCTCATCGGATTTGTTATTATGCTGAGTTTGCCGGTTAAGCGGAGGATGAAGGAGGCTAATGATTAATTATCCAGGCAAATTTTTTCTTATCACGGCAATATTTTTTATTTGGTTCGGCGGCGTCGATTTTTCCAATACCTCGATCGGTCCGGTTGAAACACCGGCGCTCATTATTGATGAGGAGATCCCTCTGCCGTTGAATCAGGACGTTCTGGATATGATTTTTTTCTTCCAGACGGAGCGGGTGCCGCAGATCGAGAAAGCTCTTTCGCTTATGGACAGGTATCTGGTAAGAATGCAGGAGATATTCCGGGAAGAGGGAGTTCCTGAAGTCCTTGCTTATCTTCCTTTCATCGAGAGCGCATACGACCCGCTTGCCAAGAGCCGTGTCGGGGCGCGAGGCGTCTGGCAGTTTATGCCTTCAGCGGCTAAGATGTACGGACTGAAGGTTGATTATTGGATAGATGAACGGGTTGACCCTGAAAAATCCTGTCGCGCAGCGGCGAAGTATCTTAAATTTTACTACAAAAAATTCGGCGATTGGACACTCGCGATCGCATCTTACAACGCAGGTCCCACGAGAATTAACAGGGCGAGCAAGAAATTGAATACAACCGACTTTTGGGAAATTAAAAAGAGTAAGTATATCCGCCATCAAACCAAATCTTATATCCCCGCATTCATCGCCGGCGTTTATATAGCTAAAAACCCTCAAGCGTTCGGTTTCAAGCATGTGAAGTCTCCCCTCGAACCTTACGAGACTGTAATAATTCCGGATATGACCGAGTTATCTGTGATCGCGCGCTGCGCAGGAACTGACGTATTGGCCCTTAAAAGATTGAACCCGGAACTAAGGCGGCAGATGACGCCGAGGGGACATAAGGATTATGTTCTTCGTGTCCCGGCCGGCACAGCTGAGCTTTTTGCAGCTGAGTTTTCCAGGATAAAACCAGAGGACAGAATCCGCAATCTTTACTATACCGTCAAGAGCGGAGATACTCTCTCTTCGATTGCAAAAAGATACAGAGTCGGAGTCAACGATCTGCTTACGATGAACAGCTTGAAATCCACTGGAGCGCTGAAGACAGGCTCCGTCCTGATTATCCCGATGGTTCACGGAGAAATCACATCTCGAATGATTGCGGACCTCGAGCCGGAGAAACCGGAAAAAATTAAGAACGAAATTCATAAACAACCGCGATATTCGAAAGGCGAACAGGTGAGCTACAAAGTTCGTTCCGGAGATTCGCTGTCACTGATCGCCCTACGTTTCAGGACGGATATCGGGTCGGTTTGCGAGTGGAACGGCATTTCGCCGAACGAAATCCTTCGTCCGGGATCAAGACTTACCATTTTTTATTCTATACGGGTTGAAAAAGACGGAACCTCCGCCAGAAAATCCGTGGACGCCTCATTTCTCACATATGTCGTGCAGCAAGGGGATACCCTCTACGACATCGCCAGGAATTACAATGTCTCGATATCAAACCTGAAATCAATCAACAGAATTCGCGGTTCACGCCTCTATCCGGGAGACAAGCTCCTGATCCCCGTGGAAAATGATTGACGATTGCTGACCTCCCCCGTTGCTTAATTATATACTTGACTATTTCTACAATTGTTATATTATATATTGATAGGTGTCTGCAATGTTCAGAATATCAAGCGCAACGATCATCGGGATAGACGCGTACGAAATTGATGTCGAGGTGGATGTAAGCCAGGGTTATTTTAATTTCAATATCGTCGGTTTGCCCGATGCGGCAGTCCGGGAGAGCAGGGACAGGATCGTGACAGCAATGAGAAACTGCGGGCACTATCTCCCTCCGGGTGTCGTAACCGTGAACCTCGCTCCAGCGGATCTTAGGAAGGAAGGGACTGCGTTCGATCTTCCGATCGCCCTTGGGATACTTGGGGCTGCAGGGGAAATTAGGAATACCGATGTCGGGAATTATATGATTCTTGGGGAGCTCTCTCTGAATGGTGCGATAAGACCGGTAAAGGGCGTCATCAACGCTGCGATTGCGGCGAGGGACAGCGGAAAAAGAGGAATACTGCTTCCTCGCGAGAATGCTGCGGAGGCCGCTGTGGTCGAGGAGATCGAGGTTGTCCCGGTGAATTCACTTCCCGAGGCGGCAAGGTTTTTGAGCGGTGAAATCGAGATACCACGGTTCAAAATCGAGCTTTCCGAGCTCTACAAGGGATTCGAAGAATTCGATGACAATTTTTCCGATATCCGCGGGCAGGCTTATGCCAAGAGGGCAATGGAAGTGGCAGCTGCCGGAGGGCACAATATATTGATGTTGGGACCACCGGGTTCCGGCAAGACACTTTTAGCGAGAAGGCTTCCAGGGATTATGCCACGATTGAACCTCGAAGAGGCGATAGAGACGACGAGGGTTCATAGCGTTGCCGGGCTGCTTAAAATGAACGGATCCAACGGCCTTGCCACCACCCGTCCATTCAGGTCTCCTCATCATACTATTTCTAACGCCGGACTTGTCGGAGGCGGGGCAAATCCTCTGCCTGGGGAGGTTAGCATCGCGCACAACGGGGTTCTATTCCTGGACGAACTGCCAGAATTCCAAAGAAATGTTCTTGAGGCTCTTCGGCAACCCCTGGAGGATGGGACGGTAACCATTTCAAGGGCGAAGATGTCTATTTCATATCCAGCAAGGTTTATGCTTGTCGCGGCGATGAATCCCTGCCCCTGCGGATGGCGCAATTCCGACCTGAAAGAATGTCTCTGCACACCTGCAATGATCCAGAGATACCGCGCAAAGATATCGGGTCCGCTTTTAGACCGCATAGATATTCATATCGAGGTTCCCTCTGTTAAATTCAAAGAACTGTCATCTCTGCCGACGGGGGAGTCTTCGGGCTTGATAAGGGTTAGAATCGAACAGGCGCGGAGGATGCAGAACAGGAGACTGGCCGGAACACCGATCTTTGTCAATGCCAGGATGACCCCGAGGATGGTTGACAAATTCTGCGCAATTGACGATGTCTGCAGAAAATTGCTGGAAACAGCGATGGAGAGATTCGGGTTTACAGCGAGGGCGTATCATCGGATTCTGAAAGTCGCCCGCACCGTCGCGGACCTGGAAGGTTCCACCGAGATAAAGGTGAACCACATTTCAGAAGCGATCCAATACCGGACACTCGACCGGAGCGAGTGGGGATATTAGATTCTGGAAATGGAATCCTTTCCGTTGCTCGATTCATTTATCTTGCATAACGCCTGATAAGGGCAGGGGCAAGCGTCAGGATTGCGCTTCCATTCTTTATCGTGTTTGATCTTATCGAAGATATTCTTTAGAAATTGTTCCGCCTCTTTGATCTTTTTCTCATCAAACCTTATGGTATGAACTATTCCAGGATGCAAAAAAACCAATGAACAGGAGATGTCATTGTTCGCTGCAAGTTTTGAAGCCGCGACGGCATACGCGCAGATTTGCGGGTAATAATATTCAGCCTGACGTTGGATGCCTGATTCGTCAATGTAATCGGTTTTGAAATCTATCACATGAATCTCTCCGCCCGATATAAGAAATAAATCCATAGCCCCTTCGATATGATGTCCATTGGACTCACAGATGAAGCGCTGCTCCTTGAGAGCTTTTTCCGCATTGCTCGCGGATTTGTAAACTTTGGTTTTTCTGTAGTTTTCAAGAAGCCTGAAAGTTTCGTTTTTGATAACCGATTTCTGCTCAGCCGGAAGGTTCAGGAAGCTGAATTCAGCATCGGGCGGATTTTCACCGTTGTATGTTTCGAGCAAGCGGTGAACGAAGCTCCCGAATTCATATCCCTTCAAGGGGAAACCGCGAGATGCCTTAGGGTCTTCAAATTCCGGCAGTCTTTCCAGAAAACGATAAAAGTACAGTCTCGGGCATAAAACATATTCCGGCAATTCCGAGGGGATGAACCTTTTCCTCCCTTTATAGTCCAGGCCGATGGGCCTTACCCGGCTGACGTTGACTTTCACAGATGTTAGATCCGGCGGTCCGTATTGTGCGGCTTGCGAATCCGCAGGAGTCTTCATGATTTTTTCTGTTATGACATCTGGTTCGAGCTTGACGATCGGCTGGAGTCTTTTCGGTAGATTGTTATAGAATCTCCCCTCAGGCAGGAAGCTCGATATCATTCTCAAATAATGCTTATTGTTTGCGGGCCAGTTTGCGCCGGAAAAAACAAGGTAATCCTTTGCCCTCGTGGCTGCGACGTATAACAGGCGCTTTATTTCCGCTTGTTCTTTCCGCTTGTCCAAATAATCCAATATTTGAAAAATGTGCGATCTGTTTTCTATTAACTGATTTTTTATTTCGTCATATAAATCAAAGTTCAATGCTATGCCCAGGTCGGGATCGATGCGTATTCTGCCTCTGGTATGAAGCTTCTGGCCGAGGTTTGGAATAATGACAACCGGATATTCCATACCTTTGGAACCGTGAATTGTGGAGACCAGGACAGAGCCGTTGCCGTCCGGGTCATCCGTATCACCGGATTCAGCGGGACGCTTCGACACCCGGTATTTTGTTTGCATCCGCTTTTCTATCTCTCTCACAAGTTCTCCGAGGCTTGATTTTCCAGCTGCTGCCCAGGAAGTCACTTCGCGGTTTATAAAAAGGTCTATATTTATCAACCGCTCTGTGAATCCTGACACGCCGGCATAGACTTCCCGCAGTTCCGCCCGGTCGACGCAATACGCAACAAAGTCTTCGAGGTTATAGCGATCCTGGCATTCAATCAGTTCCTGAACTATTTCCACAGCCCGGGATAATCTTTCCTGCTGAACCGTCTCTATATTTCTTGTGGCGTCTCGATTTCTGACATTATCCCAAAGCCGGTTGTCATCGTTTGGTTTCAGATAAAGAAGGGTTTCATCGTTTATTCCGAATATAGGGCATCGCAGCGAAGCGGCAAGATGAAAATCGTTGTATGGCTGATGAACTGCCCATAATAAGTTGATGATATCCAGAATCTCGGGCCTGAAGAGGAAGTCTTCGCTCCTTAAAGTTCGATATGGTATGTTATTTGCGATGAGTTCGCGTTCGTATATAACAAAACTGCTCATGGCATTGAATAATATGGCGATGTCGCTATATCTCGGGTTTCTCGAGCCATTCTTGTCGTTTATTACTATCTTTTTTTCCGTAACAATATTTTTTATCTTCAGAGCCAGCTGAGATGCTTCCCATTGTCTCAACCCGGCCATTTTAGACTCATCCACATCGGTAATTTTATATGACAGATTGTCTTTGAAGATTTTATCGAGGTCTCTTGCCTCAGTTTCTTTTTTTACATATTCCTTGAAAATGAATTCGACGGATTGTGCATTTCCGCAGGACCTGCCCGCGACAGCGTGCTTATGAGCGGCTTCAAAACTGAATGTTTTCATTTTCGGCAGGAATTGAGGGAAAAGCCTGTTATGAAATGCGATTATTTCTCCACTGGATCTGAAGTTCGTGTTAAGATTGATAATGTCTCCGTTCAGCTTCTTGAATAGATTCTTGATATCCGAAAAAACCGTAACGTCGGCGCCACGGAATCTGTAGATGGACTGCTTCTCGTCGCCGACGATGAACAGCGACGGAGCAGATTTGTCTTTTGACAATTCGGAGGCGATGAATTTTCCTTTCTGTCTTGCGGCGTTGATCCCGGCCATGATGAGAAGTATATCCAGCTGAACCCGATCGGTATCCTGGAATTCATCCACGAGAATATGCCTGATGTTTGATCTGAGAGAGATTAATGCGTTTTTATTTCCAAATAAGAGTTGCCGGGCTGAAAGCGCCAGGTCGTTGAAGTCCACGATCGAATTCTCCCGCTTATATGTCTTGGTGTCTTCTTCGAATTTTTTATATAAGGAGAGCATATTTTTGAGGAAAAATGCCATTCTATCATTCATATCAGAATTGTTTTCAGTTATAAGCGGTTTGATTTCATTTGACAGGTCTTTAAGTTCTTTAAACAAAGAGAGTGCCGTATGAATAAGAGAAAAAGCATCCGGCGTGACATCCGACTTCAGTGATCTTGAGGCATCATTTATTGTCTTTATAAAAGTTTCGGGTGCTATATCGGAATCTCCGTGGCGCAGTATTTTTGAAATCGAATTTACATCGTTTATTCTCTGTATGATTGTATTTAATTGGCTTTTTCCATCCGAGCTGTCTCCTACGAATTTTTTTATCCGTATCCTTAAAGCCCTCAAAGCGGTTTCTATGTTCATCCATTTTGAATCGGCGACGCAAATCCACGGGAGTTTCTTCAAAAAGGTTTTAATTTCGTCTTCACTCGGAATCGGCGGTGAATCCGGGTCGATCTCGTTGAAATCATATAGAGTGCGCAGTTTATCCCTTTCCTTATAGAGCGGAATAATGTAGCTGTCGCTAAGCTGGCGGATGTCGAGCTGTTCGATCAAGTACATAAAAGCCGGGTCGTTTTCTCTTCGCAGCTTTATAAGAAGATTTCTGAAGAGGTCCGAAAGCATTATGTTATTGGCCTCATCGTCTTCAAGGATCGTGAACTCCGGATCGATGCCGGCTTCGAGAGGAAAACTTCGTAGGATGTCGGCGTAGAAGCTATGAAAAGTGCTGACACGCGCGAAATCTAACTTGCGGTAAATATAATGCCAGTAAGGATCGGATGAATCTCCGTTTGATACCATCCTCTCTTCAACCGCCTTTTTGATCCTTTGACGCATTTCGGTAGCAGCGTTCCTTGTGAACGTAAGGGCGAGGATGTTTTCAAGTTCCGGCCTTTCCCGTTCAAGGATATGCATAAAACGGTTAACAATCACAGTAGTTTTCCCGGTTCCGGCAGATGCCGTGAGGCAGAGCATTGGGTTATCGGAAAAAACGGCTAGCTTCTGTTTGTCGTTGAGGGTTGGTTTGTTCTCAGGCATCTTCAGCTCCCTGCATTCTCTTCACTTCGATTCTCGTCTGGTTGAAGCGGCACAATCTCCTCATACCGCAGTATCCGCAGTCGGTTTTTACATAGGGAGGGAAGAACCCGGAATTAATCAGGTTTTTATAAGCAAACATGTATTTTTTGGTTAAGTCGAAAACCTCCAGTGTTTCTTTGTTGTCGCGATAGATCATTGTATCCCTCTCGCTGGCAAGTGTTTTACCTCTTTCCATTTTTTTTATTGAGCAGTAGAGTGCGTTTATTGATTTCGGTTTTAATCCCGCTCGTATCGCAATCTCTTCCGCGGCAAGAAGATAGATCTGGAGCTGAAAATCCATCCCAGCGTTCAATTCCTTTTTTCCAAAATATGAAGAAGTTTTATAATCCAGCACGAGGATGTTGCTTTCCCCGTTTTCATCCTCAATATCCACACGGTCAATCCTTCCGGCAAGGCTGATTTTTTCTGATTCATATTCGATTGTAGCTGGTTTGGTTATGGAGACTAAATCAATTTCGTCCTTCCTCGAAAATTCTCCGAATCCTGCCTCGAACATCCGCGGGACGAAAGTCCCCAATTTGTCCAGATCGAAGCTAACGAACCGCCGGAGAATCTTTTTCATCTCGGCTTTTTTAGCGTCAAGGTATTCCGTAAAAAGGACTTTTCGCTGAATCTCGCCTTCCCGGAAATAGTCCTCAATGAATCCGTCCAAAAAACCAAGTATTTCCTTCTTTTCGATCTCGTAGATTTCAATTCCCTTCTCTATCTTTTCCCGAAGCAGGAAAGAATACAGGGAACGGAGTATTGAATGGAATGCGGAGCCTTCGTCCAGCGGACGGAATTCATCATCTTTTTCATCGAGGATTCTCAACTTGAGGACGTTGGCGCTGAAAAACTTGAACGGGCAATGGCCGAAATCATTGAACATGGATGCCGTGAAGTTAAAATCGGCCTGATACCTTTTTCTGATCGCTTCAATCGCTTTGGGGCTTGAAAGCACACCATCATGGTAATCCGGTGCCGTAGTTCCTTCGCGGCGGTTTTCCACATACGACAGCGCCGAATGCCTATCGATATTCTGTTGAAGATATCGAGCGGGAACCATTTCCTCTTCGTCCGTTTCCGACGTCAGGTTCTTTCCTTCAGGTTTCTCGTTCCCAATCGAAACCGGTGTCTTCTTATTCAACAAGGCAATCTGCATTGCCTGAAAAAGCTTCGATGGATTTGTTATCCTGCTATATTCCGGTTTCAAGCAGAAAAGAATTTCGGTTTCAATCTTAAGCCCCTCGATGGAATGCAGGACATCATTGATAAATATTGACTTGTCGTTTTCGTCGTTCTGAACCCAGGAAAGGGTGATAAGATTGTCCGCTGAGCAGAGGACGGAGTAGAAAAGGATCATCTGATCCTGGGCGGAATCCAGCTTCCTTGGAAGCCTCGGTCCGTATTCATCTCCCAACTTGACGATCTCGGAATGGAACGGGATTCCGCTCATTCTTTGATATTTCGGAAAAGCGCCGTTGTTCAACCCGATGAAAAAGAGCGCTCTCGTCCGCCGGCCGCGGAAAGCATAGGGGTTTGTTACGAGGATCTTTCCTTCCGAGATATTTTCCGATTCGATATTTGTCCTCTCCAACGCGAAGAGCAGCTTTTTAAGCACCGTGCAGCTGGTTTTATCCGGCTCCTTTTTAATTGTCGGCAGTGTTAATTCGAATAAAGTGATTAAGGAATCCACTGCATCACGTTCGTAATTGCTTTTTGACCACTTATGTAGATCAGCGAGGTTTTCCTGGCGGCTTATTTTATCCAACAGATCTTTCAAGACATCACCGGCCCTGGTCATATCAGCTGCGTTTCTTAACTCGAGATGAATATTAATAAAGGCAATTAATGCCCGGGCGACTGCCTCTTGAACGGGTAATATCTTCGATGAGATCAGAGTGTTGAAATGTTCAAGCCAGCTGCTGATTCCCCTGGAGACGGAAGAGCTTTCGATAAGATTCGCTGCCGAAGCGGAGCATTCCGGAAAATTGAGAACGGACTCATCCGATTTCGGGTTCGAATTCTCCTGTAGCGATTTGTAATACATATAAAAAAAGCGGCTTCCCGACAGGTCTTTGAGATCTTTTCGGGGAAGGTTGCTTATTGCGGTTTGTATCATTTTCGTAATGAATATACCTATGGGAGTGGAATTCGCAGGACTGGAGATCGGCATCGCAAAAGGTATGCCCGCGGAATTGAAAGCCCGTCTGATGTATTTTTCATAGTCTTTCATAACAGAGCAAACAACAGCGATTTCATCAGGGGCATAACCACCCTCTATTATCAGGATTTTAATCTTCGTGGAAAGGACTTCCATTTCAGCGGGAATATCGGGCGCGTTAAAAAGCCTGATGCCGCCCTTGGCGGCGGAAAGATCGGCCGGGGGTACACTGTCCGGGGTTGTTTTAATTCTGAACAGGCGCCTTTCAAGCTCCCGAAAACGCCAGCCGTTGTCCGAAACTGTCATCGACGTTTTGACCGGGGACGGTTCCTTCAGGCTGCTGATGATATTAAAGGTTTCATTGAACAAGTCATTTCTCTGCGGATCGTCTTCATAGCATACGGAAAGGATAATATTCGGAATAGCGGTGCGGAGTATTTCAAGGATATTCCTCTGTATATAGGTGAAAGATGTAAAACCATATATTATTAGAACATCCGGTTTCTTCAGAAATTTCGGGATGGATTCCGCCAAAACCTCTTTCGCTTTCCAGAACAACCCGCTATCGTCATATAAATTATTGGAATGCAGGTAATCCTGGTATGATTTGTAAATTGAAACAGCCTCTGCAAGGCCGGATTTTTTGTCTTTCAGATCCTCGAGAATCATTTCCGCCGGAATTTCCGCCTGCTTCATGGAATTGATAAAGGAATGGATATAATTCAAGAAACCTTTTCTCGGCGCGGATTCCCTGAATAGTTCAATCGCCCCGCGTTCGATATGATCGCTTATTATTTCCGACAGAAGATACTGGCTTCGGATGGAATCGATCTTTTTCAACCCAATGTCTGCTTCGCGGATTATTTTTTCCGCCAATGATTCGAAGGTGTAGATATTCGGTGTAAATATAGCTTGCATGGAGGCTTCCTCCAGGATCATTCCCGGGATATTCCTCAGTGAAGCTTGTGTTGGAACTAAAAGTATAAGCTGGTCCGAACCCTTTGACCGGATTACCTCCCCAGCCTTCTGTAAAAGGAAGGTCTTTTTCCCGCTTCTTTCCGCTCCGAAAATGATTTCAACAGCCATATTTTTTTCTGATTCAATATAGCATATCAACACGACAATATACAGGTTCGCTTGCTTACATATATTTATTGGAATAAAATCGAGATTAAAGTTTAGGGTGAAGAGGATGAATCCTCTGAAAAACAATAAGCGAGCGGACGAGGAACCTGAAAGCCGGATTGAATGGAACCTTGTCCCGGGATCGAGCGTCGGATCATATAAAGTCGAAGAGCAACTCAGCTTTGATTACTATAGCAGTCTTTATAAAGTCAGGGACGAAAACGACGTTTTTTATACGGCGAGGGTTCTTCACCCCGATATCAGTATCATTTTAAAGGAAGATTTTTTCCAGCTGACATCTTTACAACATAAATTCCTGGCAAAAACCATCGAATGTTTTGAAGAGAATGGACGGGTAATCACGATTACCGAGTTCATCAAAGGAACGGACCTCAGAGCGAAGATGAGCAGGCATAAATCCGTTGATATCGTCACCAGCCTGGAAATTGCCATCAAGATAGCGGAATGCCTTTCCTATTTGCGAGATCGGGGAATCGTTCATAGCAACCTGCACCCTGAAAATATCATTTTTACGGAATATGAGGATATAAAAATACTTGATCCGATATCAACACCGTCGCGTCTGAAAAAGGCATCTGTGTTAAAAAAAGGTACAGGAAGGATTGCATATTTTCCACCCGAAACTCTCTTCGATCCCGATCCGGGCGGCAGGGAGGATATATATTTTTTCGGAGCCGTGCTATACCTGTTGTTGACCGGCAAGGATCCTTATTCGAATCTGTCTCCGGCAAAAATGCTCGCGGCAAAACGGACAAAAGATCCTGTGAAGCCTTCGCGGTTGAACAGGAAAATCGAGAAGAACCTCGAAGAGGTTATAGTTCGTTGTATGGACAGAAATAGCGTGAAACGGCGCGATTCTTTCGACGGAATTAAGGATATTTTAAAGAGGGTGCTAGGCAAGCATAAGATGCAGAATTTAAAACGGACCTCGGCACTGAAGAAAAACATTACGAAGATTGCAGCTTGGTTTGTTGCAACAGCGATGGTTATTGTCATTTTCTTTCTGCTTCTCCCCGCGCCGAATAATAACAATTCATGGATATCCGCATCGGTAAACATCGAAGCAAGGAGAACGGACCCATGGGGCAACATAGTCCCGTTCAGGATGATGGATGAAGGAACGGTGTATTCGAATGACGGTTTTCGTATTTTTATTCAGACCGAGACCGGTTTCTACCTTGCCATTATCAACATAACTCCTGATGGAAAGATTCGCTCGCTTTTACCTGAAAGCTCTGGTTTGGTTTTTAGATATTTAAAGAAAGGGGAGAAGGACATTTTCCCACCCGATAAAAAATGGTACAGGTTCGATGAATCTACCGGGCGTGAGACCGTTTATATTATCATGAGCGCAGGTGAATGGCTTCAACTGTCTAAAATTGTTCGTGAAAATCCGTTGTCGGAAATGGCGGGGAGGGCTGCGGTGTCGAAGATAATGTCACTATTGGATGATAAAATGCGACGTAATTCCATAATAGAAGGAGATTGGGATTCGGCTCAATTACCGAATGCGGCGAAGAAGAGTTTAGCGTTTAAAATAAAAGGGGATGAAAGCGTAATATATAAAATTCGATTGAATCATAAGTAATGGAGGTATCGATGAAGGAAACAAGAGACTGCATCTTTTGCAAAATCGCCATGAACGAAATCCCGGCAGCCAGGATCTTCGAGAATGAAAATGTCATCGCATTCGAGGATATAAATCCACAGGCGCCTCATCATATCGTCTTGATCCCCAGGCGGCATATTGCGACCATCAATGACCTCAAACCGGAAGACGGGGCAATTATCGGCGAGCTTGTCCTGGCGGCGGGCAGGATTGCCAAAGAGAAGGGGATAGACCGAAACGGCTACAGGATCGTGCTTAACTGCAACATCGATGGCGGACAGACGGTTTTTCATATCCATTTGCATCTCCTGGGCGGCAGGGCGATGGTATGGCCTCCGGGCTAAACAGAAAGAGAAAAAATTTATATTTAACTCTCCAATAAATAGCAGGTCTTATCGAAAGGATAGTTAGAAAAAATAGGATTTCTCTTCTTGCCGTTATTAGGAACCAAAAAGACGCTTATTTCGTTTTATCAGCTTATAATGGGATTTTATTTATTAAAATGAAAAAAGTTTTTCAATGTTTGTCAGCCGGAGCGATTATTCTCGGTTTTCTGTGCTTTCTCGCAGCGCTTTATGTCGGAGTTGATCCAAATTCAGGTTTTTCCGACAGGCTTCGGACGATCCCGGCGCTGAATCTTATTCTCAAAGAACGCGAAACCTCTTCCCCTGCGCCTGCTTCCGGTCAAAGCCATAAAGGGAGGATAATTTACAAGTATATCCAGAATCCATCGGGATTCGGCAATACACCTGTCTTTTTGGATACGGAGCTTCTTCTACCGGATACTGATCTTTATTCCAAGCCATCGGAAGACGCGAAGCTCGATGAAAAAACTGATGATGTAAAACGATACCAGGTTCTGGAGAGAAAAAATGGTTGGGCGCTTATCCTGGTCCAGGGAAAACGCCGGTGGGTTTCCCCGAAAAGAAGGAATCTCCTTTATTATAAGATGACTGAAGAGATGCGCAGGATCATCAGCGGAGAAGGGGATTATATAGATTTCCCGCTGTCGTCCTGGTATGACAAAATGGTGGGTTCGAAGGTCAATGATATTTTATCTGAAAACAAAGATTTTCATAAATTGGAAACTGCCATCGGGACGTTCTATTGCGATGATGGGTGCATCAATTCCGTAGACTCTGCCTTTTCGATAATCGAGCTGTTAAGAAGAAGATATTCGGATTTTTTCGGGGCAAGGATTGAACTCAAGCCGGATGTTATTATGCCGAATATCTTCCTGAAGTCCGGTAAGGGAGGGAAGGCGTTTCTACTCGGGGGAAACTATAGCCTGGGAATTCTGAATGTTGATAATTTCGCAATTAATTCCGATGCAAGTATAGCGATTTTTCTTCATGAATATACGCATCATATGAACAGGGTCGTTCTTAGGCTTGGCAGCTCTGTCCCCGCTCCGGCCTGGGTGAATGAAGGTCTTTGCGATTATTTCAGCGCGAAAATAATAGACGAATTCCTGCAGGAACCCGGAAACGAAGCAAAGATGAACCGGATAATTTCTGATACTAATGACGCTGAGATTATCCCCGACGTGGGAATAAGAAGGGTAAGATCTATCATCGCGCAAAAGCCTTTCCTCAAAAGCAGAAGCAAATATGCTCATAGCATGTTCGAGAACGGCAACTATATCCGGTTCGCCAAACTGTCTGATGATGAATATTGGAAAAAACAGGGACTTTTTTCCTCTGATACGAATAAGCTGTACTCTTCCGCCTGGGCAGCTGTTACATGGCTTATGGAAGGAAACGGCGGACAAAATCTGGATGGATTTATCAATTACCTGGAAGCGCTGATTAAGGGCGAGAAAAAAGACGTTAGCCTTTTCGATTTTCTTGATATCAAGACGGCCAATGAGCTGGACGACAGGATAAAGGACGACGTTCTGTCCGGCAGGATTATTAAATACTGACCCCGGTTCGCCTCCGATCGTCATGCTGCGGGAAGATGCAGTGCCTGGATGGAAAGCAAGCCTGATTTTCCCGGCCGATTTACCCCCGCCGTTGAAACCCAGCGAGACGTGAGTTCAGATTCTGGATCTGCATCTGCTGTTCCTGGATTGTCCGGTCCCTTTCGGACTTCATTTCATGGAACTCCTGTTTGATCTTGATAAGCTGCTGTTGCAGCTGTTCGATGATACCATCCTTTTTTGCAAGATCGCCGGAAAGCCGGTCCGATTTATGCTGCTGCTCAACGAGCTGCTCTTTGTGCTGCTGGAAAACCTCATCCGCGTCGCGCTTCAGTTTCAGGTATTCGTCTATCACCGAATAGTCGGCATATGAAATTCTTTCCTGTTCATCGTCAGCCATAATTAACCTCAAAGATTATGATTTCAAACCTGTTTTATATAGAAGCATCCTGAATTCGTCGGGCCGCTCGGAATTCCCAACCCCGGTCTCTTCATCAATGATTTGATTGCCATAAAGCGCCATCAGGGATTGGTTCATCGTCTGCATCTTGAAATATGCCACCCCCTCTTCCATCTGCTGATAGATGTCGTCTATCTGGCCGTCTTCCACAAGTTCTTTTATGCGGGGAGTGTTGAACATAACTTCCACCGCGGCGATCATTCCTTCAGTATCTGTGCGCGGGATCAATTTTTGGGAGATTACACCGATGAGGGTGGAAGCGAGCTGCTGGCGGATCTGGTGCCTCGCCGCTTCCGGGAATATGTCTATGATGCGCGTTATGGTTTGGCGGGCGTTATTCGTGTGCAGCGTGGAAAAAACGAGGTGTCCTGTCTCCGCGGCAGTGATGACGGTCTGGATTGTTTCCTGGTCGCGCATCTCGCCGACCATTATGATATCCGGATCCTCGCGCAGGGCATTGCGCAGCGCCTCCTTGAAGGCGACCGTGTCTGAGCCGACCTCACGCTGGTTTATGACAGCGTTCTGGTCATGAAAAAGATATTCGATCGGGTCTTCGATCGTGATTATATGCTTGCGCTGAAAGCGGTTGATGTAGTTAACAAGCGCCGCAAGCGTCGTGGATTTTCCGCTGCCGGTGGGGCCCGTCACGAGGAAAAGCCCCTGAGGCTTGTGGGCGACGGTCTTGATTACCTGCGGCAGCCCGAGAGAGTTTAAAGTTGGTATCTTTGTGGACACCCGCCTTAGCACCAACCCGACGTATGTTCTTTGCGTGAAGACATTCACCCGGAAGCGAACTCCGTCCGGCGTTTGGTATGCCGAATCCACGGAGTATTTCTCGTCGAATATCTTTTTCTGCCTTTCGTCCAATAAACTCAATGCGATGCTCTTCGTAATTTCCTGAGTCATAGGCGGCAGATTGGGAATTTCGAGAACTTCTCCTCTTATGCGGATCATCGGGGGCCGTCCGACCTTGAGATGCAGATCAGATGCTTCAACTTTATTGACGTAATCGAGAAGATCGTTTAATTGCATATTTAAAATCCAATTTCAGAAATATTACATAATAAAGGACAAACGGTCAATAGCCTTGGAGAAGAAATTGCCGGCATTCACGCCCATGAAACTACTAACCGTAAAATATGATGGAGGAATCCCGCGTCTCGGCGACCTCGATGAAATGCAACCGGCAGCGTTCGTCGTCAATCTTTTCTTTAAGCCGGCTGAAAATCCATGCCGCTATGTTCTCTGACGAAGGATTCAGCTCCTTGAAATACGGATGGTCGTTTATCAGGCTGTGGTCGAGTTCATCCGTTATCTCTTTCAGCCTTTTCCTGAGCTCCCGGAAATCTATCACGAAGCCGAGTTCGTCCAATTTCTCGGCGCGAACCGCTGCCGTTATCCGCCAGTTGTGGCCATGGATTCGGGCGCAGTTGCCCGGATAATCCTTCAAAAAATGCGCCGAGGAGAAATATAATGTAACCTTCGCTTCGTACATTTTCCGTTATCCCCGGCCCCCTTTCTCCTGCAAGTTATCTAATAGTATATAATAAATCCGATCCGTTTGCATCTTTAGATCATCCAAGCTGCCGTTATTCTCGATGATGTAATCCGCAAGTTTTCGTTTCTCTTTGTCCGGCATCTGCCTTCTGGATATGAGATCGAACATCTTGGAGTCCAGGTTACGGGATTTCATCACCCGCTCCCGACGGATCGCTTGGGGGCAGGAGACGAGAACGATTTTGTCGAACCTCTGCCAGCTTCCAACTTCGATAATCAGAGCCGCCTCGGTGACGATTATCCCCCCGTCGGATTTCGCGATAAAATCCACCGCGAGCTCATTTTCCCTGTGGATGATCAGCGGATGAAGGACGGCGTTCAGCCTCAGCGTTTCCTCACCGCTTGAGAAGACGATGTCCCCCAATTTTTTTCGGTCAAGTGTCCCGTCCGTTGATAAAACCCCCTTGCCCCAAACCGCCACGATTTTTTCATAGGCGGCTTCGCCGGGGGCGGTCAATTCGCGTGCGATATAATCGGCGTCAATCGTGTACGCTCCGAGGGAAGCGAAAATCTTCCGAACCTCGCTCTTGCCCGAGCCGAGAGAGCCGGTCAAGCCCACTTTCAGGAATTTTAAATCTTTATCGGTCATAATATTCAAGAAAGACGATTTTTATTTTAACATCATTCCGGCCGGAACATATGGATATGTTTAACATCAAAGGGATAATATTTCAAGCAGTTGTCTATCGAATAGACACTGAATTGTCATATGTATTCCTGTTCTGTTATCCAATCTGTCATACCGGACGGAGCGAAGCGACGATCCGATATCTGAATAAAAGATTGTCATACTCGGGGATTCTTCGAAGGACTGTATCTCAATCGTCATCTTGAGGGAAACCTCGAAGAAATTATTATGCCGTCATCCTGACGGATGCTTCGGAGGGATTCTAGGGAAGGACCTTTTTTGTGGGAGCGGGTCATACAGCAGGCTGTGTCGCAATTCAAATGAACTCATGTATGATGTTCTCAGGTATTCTTAAGTTATTGATACTAAAAGGAAGATTCCCCGTCGCAACCCTTCGAAGTATCCCGGAGAATGACTTTTTTATAATTGCGACACAGCCTGATACTCCGCGATAAACAAAATGTTTGTCATATTCGGGGATGTTTCGAAGGGCAACAGCCGAGAAATCCGAAGGATTCTGTAATCTTCCTTATAGTTTGCGAGGCGGGGTCTCTGCACCGCGCCCGGCCAAATATAGATGAGCCAAAGCAGGTTCAATTGCGGAGAATTGAACCTGCTCAGGTGGAATAGTTCCTTCCCTTGTATCCCTTCGAAGAGTGCACTCCCCCCTGCTCCCCCCTTTATGAGGGGGGTGGGGGGAAGACTTGCTGCCCTCGGAAGCAACATTCAGGAGAATGAAATGTTACGCGGGAGCAAGTGTCCTTTATGGCACCTGCTCCTGATATTTCATACTCCAATTTGTCAAGGCTCAATGAAAAATATGAAATTTATGAAACCTTTGTCGCGGTTTTTCGTATAGAACTGTGTTATAAAAAATAACACTGTTATTTTTAAGAGGCAAGACGTGAGCATAAAGGACAGAAAAGATAGTGAAAACACCCAATTGAGGCAACAGATTCTGAAAGCCGCCATGCGGGTATTCGCCGAGCAAGGTTACGGCAAGATATCTATGCGGAAAATCGCCGCCCTGATTGATTATTCCCCAACGACGATTTACAGGTTTTTCCGCAACAAAGAGGAGCTTCTGCAGACCATTGCAGTCGAGACCCACGGCGGCTTAGCGGCGAGGTTCGCAAAAGTAAAAGAGGCCGGGAACGATAATCCGCTCACCCTGCTGAAATCCCTGGTCAGGGAATACATAATCTTCTGCGCGGAACAACCCGATATGTTCAGGCTTTATTCGGATATTGCCTCTTTTGAAATGGAAGATGGGATCATGTATGAGCGCCTGGGAGAAACGCGTTATATGGTCTATCAATCCTGGTTCAACTGCATAAGGCAGTCAATTGAGTCCGGTTTGCTTGAAATTGCAGATGATATGCGGATTTTTCTTTACCTCTGGGATGCCGTCAATGGGTATATTGGTCATAGGATTAATTATACCCAGATTCCGAGGAAATCCCTTGCGGATGATTCGACTGAATACATTAGTCTGCTCTTCCGCGGGATTGAAATAAAAAAAACTAATTAGAAATGGAGGATAATCATGAATAAACGATTGGTGTTAACAGCTGCGATGATGCTTTGCATTACCGTGGGAATAAGCATGCCGGGTATAGCAACGGGAGCGGCGGAGCTGAAGATAGTCGCAACTCCTTCAGTAGCGCTATACGGCGAGCCTTTTTCCTGGAAGGTCACCGGTCTGCGGCCGGGCGAGAGCGTGACGGTCAAAGCCGTTTCCAAGGATGCGCGCAAGAATCTTTGGGAGTCGGAAGCTGTTTTCGAAGCCGATGCTTCCGGAGCGGTAGATATCAACCGTCAGGCGCCTGTTTCCGGAAGCTATGCGGAGGCGGATATCTTCGGGCTGCTTTGGTCCATGAAGCCGGTGAATTCCGATCCCAAGAAACCGGTCCGCTACCGCGAAAGCGGGGTCAGCGGATGGACGGTGGATCTCACGGCAACGGATTCAACCGGGAAGACATCCGTGGCCAGGTTCCGCTGCGTGTATCAGAAGCCGGGCGAAGGCCTGGTTCGCGTTCCGCTTGAAAAGGACGGCTTGAATGGTTTTCTATACTATCCGGCGGAGGGCGGTCCGTTCCCCGGTGTCATCATCCTGGGCGGATCTGAGGGCGGATTACTTGAATGGTTCGCCCGCGCGCTTGCATCCAACGGCTTTGCGGCTCTTACCCTGGCTTATTTTAATTATCCAAATGTTCCTGATGAGCTGGTCGAGATTCCCCTCGAATACTTTGACCAGGCAAAGGCCTGGATGAAGGCGCAACCCCAGGTCAAGGCCGGACGGCTGGGGCTCGTTGGGGGCTCCAGAGGGGGAGAGCTAGCTCTTCTCCTGGCTTCCCGATATAGCGATATCCAAGCCGTTGTCGCCATGACTCCGGCGGCCCACGTGTGGGAAGGTTTCACAAAAAAATTCTTTTCCCCGGACTATCAGCCGACGTCTTCCTGGAGCCTTGGCGGCAAGCCGCTTCCTTACATTACTTTCAAGGTCTCTCCCGAAGACAAGGAAAAGGAGATGAAGGGCGAACTTCCTTCTTTCGTCAAGTTTTTCACGGATTCTCTGGCGCAGGCTGATCCGGCGGCGATTGAGAAGGCAGTGATACTGGTCGAAAAGATACAGGCCCCGATCCTGCTCATGTCGGGAACCGACGATCAGATCTGGCCGTCCGGAGAGTTCTGCACGACGATCATGGCCAGGCTGAAGAAGGCCGGATTCAAGTATGAGGTAAGACATCTCAGCAACGAAAAAGGCGGCCACTCATCCTTCCTTCCGTCATTAATAACCGCTAATCGCGGATTGCTGATTGACGGCGATCCCAGCGGCGGGTCGCCTGAGGGAGACGCCCGTGGAGGCTACCGGTCGTGGGCAGAAACCATCGCTTTCCTCCACCGCTACCTGGACAAGTAATGGAACTCTCAGATTCAGGCTGGTTCAAGTCTCCGAACTTGAACCAGCTGCAATTAATAAAAGGACTGTCATACCCGGGGATGCTTCGCAGGGCGGCGACCGGGTATCTTCATTATAGGCAGGAAAAACGGATTTTGCTGGGCGGGGTCTCTCAGGCTGTGTCATAATAAAAGATTGTCATTCTCCGGGATACTTCGAAGGGGAAACTACGGGGAATCTTCCTTTTAGTATCAATAACTTATGAATACCTGAGAATATCAAACATGAGCTAATTGGAATTGCGATACAGCCTGTCTGCACTGCGCCCAGCGAATGATTCAATTACGGAGAATTGAACCCGCTCAGGTGGAATAGTTCCTTCCCTTGCATCCCACGAAGTTTGCCTCAGGATGACGGAGTACAGGGTGTGAGCGGGTCACACAGGCTGTGTCATAATTCAAATTTGCTGCTGGATGAGTTTTTTTAATGTTCATAACATGTTGATACTAAAAGGAAGATTCCCCGTCGCAGCCCTTCGAAGTATCCCGGAGAATGACTTTTTGATAATTGCGACACGGTCTGACACCCCGCGATTAATAAAAGGCTTGTTATTGCGGGAGCAGGTGTCCTTTATGGCACCTGCTCCAGAATAAAAAATGCTTGTCATACTCGGGGATACTTGGAAGGGAGGCGACCGACGGAGTGTTGGGCGGGAGCTGGTGTCCTTTATGGCACCTGCTCCAGAATAAAAAATGCTTGTCATACTCGGAGCTGCTTCGAAGGAAGGCAGCCGAGTATCTTCGTTATAGCCAGGAACAGATTCTTCGTTAGAATCACTTTGAAGCGTTCCTCAGAACGATGGAATCAGATTTTCTCCCCCAGCCGCCTGCGGCGCGCGAGAGTGAGCGTATTTTGGAGCAGCGAGGCGATGGTCATCGGTCCCACGCCGCCGGGAACGGGGGTAATCCATCCCGCCTTCTCCGCCGCCTGCGGGAAATGCACGTCGCCGAAATACGTATAGCCCTTCTTCTCGAACGCCTCGACGTATTCGGGATAATCTTTATAAACTTCCCGCACCTTTGCCGTGTCCTCCGTATAGTTCACCCCGACGTCAATCACGACCGCGCCGTCTTTTATATAATCGCCCGTCACCATCAGCGCCTGGCCGATCGCCACGACGAGTATATCCGCGCGCGAGGTCACTTCGGGTAGGTTCACCGTGCGCGAATGGCAGATGGTAACCGTCGCGTGTTCTTTGAGAAGCAGCATCGCCACCGGCTTGCCGACGATGTTGCTCCGCCCGAGGACGACGGCGTTCTTGCCCTTTATCTCGATCCCCGTGCGGCGGATGAGTTCGAGTATCCCCACCGGCGTGGCGGGGGCGATGTAGCCCGAATCCGCCGAACATAGAATGCCGGTGTTGTAGGGATTGAATCCGTCCGCGTCCTTCTCCACGGCGACGGCGGAGAGGACCTTCGTTTCGTCTATATGGCTTGGCAGCGGGAGCTGGACGAGGATACCGTCAATCGCAGGGTCGTCGTTCTGCGCTTTTATATTTTTTATAAGTTCTTCTTCGCTGACGCTATCCGGTAACCGCACGGCGCGCGAGAGGAAACCGGCTTTCACGGCCGCCTTCTCTTTCATATTCACGTATGCCGTGGATTCTGGGACACTGCCGATCTGTATGACCGCGAGGCCCGGCACGAAGCCGTGAGCGGCTTTCAATTCCGCAACGCCCGCGGCGATCCGCTCTCGTATTTCCGCGGCGATCTTCGTCCCGTCCAATAGCCTTGCCTTCATTTCAAATTCTCCATCACGGCCGCCGTGAGCAACGGGAACATAATCTCGTGATGTCCGTAGAGGTTATAACCTTTGCCGCCCTTCTGCGTGGGACGCTGGACGACGTTCAGGCGGGGGCGGTAGTTATTAACGAAATCCATATTTAGCGTGTAGAGCGTTTCGAGCGGCGTGCCGAGGTTGCGCAGGAGGGTGACGGTCTTCAGGAACACCTCGGGGATTACGACGGCCGAGCCGAGGTTGATGAACACACCTCCGCCGTCCAGGCCGCGGCAGCACTCGGCGAGCAGCCGGAAATCCCGGTGGCTCCCCTCGCCGATGGCGGCCGGGTCCGCCTCCGGATGGTAATGGATGACGTCCGTCCCCATCGCCACGTGGACGGTTACGGGGATTTTATGCTTATAAGCGTTATAAAAAAGCGAGTGATTGTTATATTTGAAATTTGCTTCCGTGAAGCCCCGCCCGAGGGATTCGCCGAGCCCTAAGCCGTCTTTCACGCCGTCTTTGACGAAATTATTGATATATTCGCCCGTCTCGCGCGCCATCCCGAAGCTGCCGTCGTCTATCGCGGCGCCCACTTCCTCCGAAGTCGCCCCCTGGAAGGCGATCTCGAAATCGTGCACCATCGCCGCGCCATTCACCGCGAGCGTGCTTAGCAGCCCCGCCTCCATCCACTGTATCAGCAGCGGGTTCAAGCCAACTTTAATAGGATGCGCCCCCATCCCGATGATGATGGCTCTGCCGCCTCGATGCGCATCGGCGATCCGCCCCGCGATCTCCCGCAGGTCCGCCGCCGCCAGAAAGCCGGGCAGGGCGTCCAGATAGTCTTTTACTTTTGCGCCTTTCTTATACGGTTTCGCGAACTTATCAACGCTAACCTTGCTCGGCCTCTCCGACAGGGAATAACGCTTGATACCCCCCGTCTCTAACGGTTTCTTTTTGTAGATAGTCATAATGAGATATTTTAGCAATTGGTTCAAAATAGGCAAATTCTAACAAGTATCAGATATTGATGATATTAAAATAATGATTGATCAAAGAATATCTTCTAAATTTTCTTTAATTATGGGCCGAACGCCACATCTGCATCCGATATGGAAAGGAGTCTCCGGATAATTATTAATATCATATATGTTTTTTGATTTATTCTTACAATATCCACACCCATCTTCTATAAAATCAATTTGCCATTCTTTATAAATATGTTTATTTTCAAGGTTGCTCGCTTTATGATGTGCGCTATAGAAACAATGAATGAAAGTAAGAATTATTAATTTTGATATTTCCCTTGTACTACTTAGTGTGTTATTTAAATTTTCTATTGAGACATTATCAATATTTATCGGAATAGCTTGAAATAATTCTCTTAAAGAAAGAATTTTTCCAAGTCGAAGCAATAAATTTTCTTTATTCTGGCTTAATGCAAATTCATCAGCCTCATTTTTTCGTGTAAAAGGCTTGTCTAATATATCCTTATATAATTCATTAATATCTTTCATTTTTAGTAACTTAAGAATAAATTTTAATTCAATATTGGAACCTCTTTTAAATAAACCCAATTTTTCCAATTCTTCATAATGTTTTCTTTCAGGATCATCAGCACTTACAGCAGATACTTTATTTATGTCTTCGGCGTGTGTGATATATGTAATAAAATTGTCTACACCAAACTTATTACAGTATTTTACCAATACCTTAAAAACATCTGACTTATATAATAATAATCTTTCAAGTTTTGCATATGGTTTGATTTGTAGTTCACTCATGGCTTTGGTTTTGAACTCAATTTCAAGATCTATCTTATCTTTTTCACCAGCATTTTTCCATTCAATTGATTTACTCTTTAAACCTTCAAATATTGTAGCAATTTTATCAATGCTTTCCTGAATATATTCCTTAATTTCCTTGCATTCAGCTCCGGTTGTCAGGAGAGTTTGTGTTAACTCTTTTTCTGCATAATAAATTCCTTCGTTAAAATGTTCCTCTAAAATATTTCTAATTTTTTTAACAGAGTCATAGTCTGTTCCAATTAAAGTCAATTTTTGATGACATTTTGGATTTAATACAAATGATAATTCATCAGTTTTCTCAATATCTCCGATGAGAGTTGAAACGTTTATTGGCTTATAACCAGAATAATCAGTCTCGAGAAGAGGTTGAGTGCTATGAGATGATTTCTTATTAAAACCTTTAAAAAGAGCATAAAGAAAAATAACAACGATAAAAATAATAAACTCAGTCATGTTATTGCCCCTTAGTATAATACTCAATATATGTTAATATATATATACTGTCAATATATATTATATGGAATCATAATTGCATATTAGTATTTCCCCTGCCGGAGCAGGCAGTTGCCTGGTCCGGAGGGTTGTGAATAGGGCTATGCTGAAATAATTAGGATGTCCGGTCAGATTTTATGCAATAACAGCAGGAACAGGCTACAAGCCTATTCCTGCGCAATTGTGGGAGCGGGCCACGCCCCGCGATAAGATATGAATAGATTGAGCCGATAACACCCGTCGTTTAACACCGGTTCAAGTGCGGACAGGCTGTGTCGGAATTCGAATCTAATGATACTTGTAATTTTTGAATTATTATAAGTGTTTGATTCTAAAATGAAGATTCCCTGTCGTCTCCCCTTTGAAGTATCCCAGGGAATGACAATCATATATTGCGACACAGCCTGCGGAGACTTGAACGGCCTGGTTGGGATGATTAGTCTGTTTCAGACTCTTCGTGGGTCATCCTCTGTAGCGTCCCTCATAGTGACACGTCTTTGTCATTCTGACGCAATCTATCGAAGGGAATCTTCGGAAGAATCTGTTTATAACTATAATGAAGATGCCCGGTCGTTGCCCTTCTAAGAATCCCCGAGCATGACAATCATTTTTCCCTGCCGGAGCAGGCAGTTGCCTGGTCCGGAGGGTTGTGAACAGCACAATGTTGAATAATTGGGATGTCTCGTCTGTTTTTATTTAATAACAGCAGGAACTGGCTACAAGCCCATTCCTGCGCAATTGTGGGAGCGGGCCACGCCCCGCGATAAGATATGAATAGATTAAGCCGATAACACCCGTCGTTCAACACCGGTTCAGGTGCGGAGACTTGAACCGGCCTGGATTTTCAAAGGGATACGGGCTGGCGAACGTTGAAAAGAATATACCCAACACACCGGAAACGGCGTTCGCTGAGGCCGGAAGTATCTGCTTTGCAGCAGCATCCTTGAAAATGCTTTCTATACTTAGTATAATCCAATCAGGCAAAAAGGGAAAAGATGGCTCGGATCAGGTCATATGGGAAATCTCGGCTAATGAATAAAATTTTTCTTTCAATGATTTTGTTTTTTGGTTTTTTTACATTATCTGCGTCAGATTTAAAATGGCAAAAAAAAGTTCAGACTATCTACGACCCCCATCAGCGGGTCTACTGGCTCGCAGACGCCAACCTGGCCGGCAACGCGACACTACGAGCGCAGCTCGGCGTGACGGGGATAAACCCGAATGGCACAATGAACTACCAAACAGCACTGAAATGGGTCAACGCGCTCAATGCCTATGACCGCGGCAAGGGCTACCTGGGACACAACAACTGGCAACTCCCGGTCACGCCTTCAGTTGACCCTACCTGTGCAGCTCCAACGGGCCGCGACGGAAACTCATTCGGCCCTTCGTGCACGGGGAGCGCGCTGGGTAGTCTCTACAGCGTCCTCCTCGGTTACACTTATCCGGATAGCGTGGTTCCGAATTTCACCAATACAGTTTTGCCTTTCCACAATCTCCAGCCCGCGCTCTACTGGAGCGCGGCGGTCCCAGAGTCGTCCGGTGGCCAGCCCACATTCTCATTCAACATAGGGATCGCGTTCACAAATACCGTCACATACAACTTCATGCATGTGTTGCCGATGCGCCATGGTGTGATCGCGGACACAACGCCAACTGGTAACGGAACCGTGGTTCCTTATTCAAGGGGTATCGCTGCCGGCAAGGCGGTCTATGATACGAAAACCAGGATCACCTGGGTCCTAAACGCAAATCTGGCTGCCTCGAGCAGTTTCGGTGTCTCTGGCACGACTACCATTCATAATGACAACACACACGGCGTATTGACTGTTCCGTTGATCAACAACAACGGAGCAATGCTCTTCGCGACAACTAAAACATGGCTCAAAGCCATGAACAAAAGCAACTATGCCGGAGCCAGCGACTGGGAAATGCCGAAACTCTCGGACTTACAGACACTATATAGCAATCTTCGGCTACAGACTGGGGATACCAGGATGACAAAGCAGGGAAGCGTGGGACCATTTACGAATCTGCAGCCATTCTTTTATTGGGCATGTATGCGGGATCAAAACGGCAGCAGTCAATCCCCTTGCAACGGAAAACCCGCGGGCAATGGGCCCAAGAAGGGGGCGGACATGGAGTGGGCTTTCAACTTTAACAATGGATTCCAGGGGACAGATCAGAGCAACAAGTGCTTCTACATGATGGTCTATTATCCGGCCCAACCTGCCGATAAGGCGCATAAGCGCAATATTTCCCATTCACGATAACTGGTTATTATCGCGTATGCGGAGGGCGGGGAAATTTGGAGGGAAATTTGGGGTCAGCTCTTGGGATTTCCTTTGATAGGCTATTATCTGAAAAGAAGATGTACAGAAATGCTTCGCATTTTGCAGAAATGCTACGCATTTTATAGAATCCTTCGGATTTCCGGTCGTTACCCTTCCAAGAATCCCCGAGCATGACAATCATTTTTTTTGGGACCAGGTGCCATAAAGGACACCTGCTCCCGCTGGTCCTTCCCTCGAATGCCTTCCAGGTTTCCCTCAGGTTGACGGTATTGTAATCCCTTCGAAGTTTCAGTTAGGATGACGGCAAAGAGATCGCGGGGTATGGCGGGTTCACACAATCAATTACGCAGAACGAATCCCACTCCCACAAAAAATGCCGTCATGAAAGCGCAGGCCCTATCTCTGATTAAAAAGATATCCGGTTCCAGTGGAATTCAGCCAGGGTCTGCGGATCAACTATAAATTTTTCAGAATTAATATACTTGTTTCAGATCACAAGTCACGTTTGGCCAAACTCCTTTTGCCGTGATAATAACATCATTATTAGATACCAGTGGTTCGTACCGGCACTTTACTTTTCCTTCCATATCCAGATCTATCATATCAACGTAAAAATATAATTCTTTACCCTTGTCCAAAAATATCTTATCCGATTGCCCTCCAGCTAATTTCTTCCCCCGAAAGTTAAACGCGTCATTATAGTAAGCCCACGAATATTTAATTACCGTTGCTGAATGATTTTTAATTGTTAAGGTTACGAGATTTTCACATTCGGAGTTTATTTTTATCGATGATATTTTATCATTGCCGATAGTGCTGTCCTTTAATGAGGGTGTATCGGATTTGAAGGTCTCGCACTTGCCCTCCCAGTTTTCGTTTTCAAAAGCAGCGATGGATTGAATTTTATTTAGCTTCAGGGACGAAGTTTTATCATTGAAACTAGATGCTTTGAGGCTGGCTGTATTGCCTGTGACAAGAATAGATTTTCCTTCATAATTGTTATCTTCAAACAAGTATACCCCCGGTGTCTCCGTGCTGCATTGTTGATTAACCTTAAGTGAAGAAACTTTATTCCTTCCAATGCTGGTTTTATCGAGATCGGATATATCACTTGTCAAGGTCACACAACTTCCACCGTAATTTGCCTGTTCATATAACGCAGCAGATGTGGCGCCGTCGCTGAGCTGAACAGAATCCGCATCGTCATCGAATTTATAATTATCCGCTTGTAAGGATGGGATGTCACCGCTTACTTTCAGCTTATTTCCGTCAAAGTTCTTCTTTTCGTAAAGGATAACTGCAGGACCCGTCTCACAGCTTGCGTTTAGCTTGACTGATAGAATAGTATCATTACCGATGAAAGTATTTTTAAGCGAAGCGATGTTACTTGTGACTGCCTGACAATTGCCCTGATAATTAGTGCGGTCGTAAACAGCAACTGACGATACACCCTCGAGTTTAATTGAAGATGTAACCTTGCCGAAGAAGTGTGGTGTTCCATTAACGTCCGCGGCATCCGAAGTAAGAATTAATGATTTTCCCCCATAGTTTTCCTTCTCATAAAGTATTACTTTTGCCTGTGCGCTGACGTTTTGGGCGAGGAATGGCAATAAAATACTGAGACATAAAAGAATTATAACATTTTTACGTACTTGAGAGTAATTCATCACAAGGTCCTCCTTTTTTTAAATTTAGTGTATAAAAAGAAATACTTAACGTTTCTCTAAACTCCCCATCCTTATTATTAAATATAGCATAATATGATCTATAAATCAAGACTCTTTGTTATGACTTTTAGAATTAGGGATCATTAGAATTAGGGGTAAGGTCTTGGGATTTCTGTTTCTTAATTGATGAAAAGCATTAAGAATAAAGTGTATGGCTCTTTCAGGAGCAGGCATTTTGCCTGGTCCGGAGGGTTGTGAATAGCACTATACTGAATAATTGGGATGTCCGGTCAGATTTTATGCAATAACAGCAGGAACAGGCTACAAGCCCATTCCTGCGCAATTGTGGGAGCGGGCCACGCCCCGCGATAAGATATGAATAGATTGAGCCGATAACACCCGTCGTTCAACACCGGTTCAAGTGCGGACAGGCTGTGTCGGAATTCGAATCTAATGATACTTGTAATTTTTGAATTATTATAAGTGTTTGATTCTAAAATGAAGATTCCCTGTCGTCTCCCCTTTGAAGATCCCAGGGAATGACAATCATATATTGCGACACAGCCCCATGCCGGAGCAGGCAGTTACCTGGTCCGGAGGATTATGGATAGCACTATGCTGAATAATTGGGATGTCCGGTCTGATTTTATTTAATAACCACAGGAACGGGCTTGCAGCCCGTTCCGACGCAATTGTGGGAGCGGGCCACGCCCCGCGAAGTGACACGTCTTTGTCATTCTGACGCAATCTATCGAAGGGAATCTTCGGAAGAATCTGTTCCTAACTATAATGAAGATGCCCGGTCGCCGCCCTTCTAAGAATCCCCGAGCATGACAGTCTTTTTTTCTGGGACCAGGTGCCCCGAAGGGACACCAGCTCCCGCAAAAATACACTATAATGAAGATGCCTGGCTGTAGCCCTTCGAAGTATCCCCGAGCATGACAATCATTTTTTTTGGGACCAGGTGCCACAAGGGACACCTGCTCCCGCTGATACCCGTCATTCTGACTGTTTCTTCGGAGGGATACGAAGGAAGAATCTGTTTTACAATCGGCAGTTTTGATCGCGAGACGTGGCCCGCTCCCACAATAATGGTTTTACCCCTGCATCCCTTTGATGCTTTCCTCAAGATGACGCTTGTGTCGGAGCAGGTGCCATAAAGGACACCTGCTCCCGCGATAAGATCATATTGAAAAAATCCCCGATGCAGCTGAAGCTGAATCGGGGAATTATATAATCTAAAATAGTATTCTTTTAATCTTCCACCCAGGTCAGATGTTTTACCAGGGTATTGTTACTCTCGTTCGTTTCCACTACTTCCATCAGGGGATCGAGGGTTAGTTTCAGATCGATGCTGAAAGTAATTTCCTGCAGTTCGGAATCAATGTCCTGGTGAAATGCCTGGATTGGGAGATCGTGCCTGTCGAAACTTCCCGTAATAGTGCGCGTTTCGCCGGCTTTGATCACCCAGCCGTCCGCCAGGGGAGGAGGATTGAACTCTTTATATAGCGTATCCACACCGTTTACGGGATATGTAATTTTCATACGGACGTTTTTCAGGCATCTCGGCCCCGTGTTTTTATAAACGATTTTGTAGGTAAATTTGCCGTATTGTATGTATGAGAAGGATAATTCAACCGGCACAAGGTCCGTCGTCCCGTCGGCATTCGCGTAGCAGGGCGCCAGCGTGAAGTCCGGTTTTTTCTGGCTTACGTTCTGTCCGATCCCCAATGCCGGAAGGGCGTCTTTCACCGGTATCGTCGTTTCAATCGTATCTGCGCTTGTGGTAACCGGAATTTTCGAACCAAATCTGAATTCCACTTTAACGTTGCTCGGCTGGCCCTCCAGTCTCATTATTTTTGTGGAGTGCGCCGCAGTCCAGTTGACGGTAATTATCATTGTTTTGGGGCCTGTGATGCTCGGATATATCTTCGTATATACGGTATTTCCGTCAATAGCCCCGGTCAGCATGAGATTTTGAACGCTGCCGTTCATGACGGTGAAGCGGGCTTTGATAATGACGTTATCGCCGACCGCCGGAGCCGCCGGCGTGAATGTAACCGGCCCGGACCAGTTAACATCCACCGCCATCAACGCTGATGACATTATGAACACAAATAGAAAACAGTATTTGATTTTCATTCTTTCCTCCTCTCCTCTAAGAGCATATTAGATTAGATTTTTGAGAAATATCTGTAAGCCAGATTACATTAAGGAGTTTTTTTCACTTCGTTGGAAGGCATTGTTCTCTGCCGGAGCAGGCAGTTACCTGGTACGGAGGGTTATGAATAGCACAAGGCTGAATTATTGGGGTGTCCGGTCTGATTTTATTTAATAACAACAGGAACGGGCTGCAAGCCCGTTCCGACGCAATTGTGGGAGCGGGCCACGCCCCGCGAAGTGACACGTCTTTGTCATTCTGACGCAATCTATCGAAGGGAATCTTCGGAAGAATCTGTTCCTAACTATAATGAAGATGCCCGGTCGCCGCCTTTCTAAGAATCCCCGAGCATGACAGTCTTTTTTTCCGGGACCAGGTGCCCTAAAGGGACACCAGCTCCCGCAAAAATACACTATAATGAAGATGCCCGGTCGCCGCCCTTCTAAGAATCCCCGAGCATGACAGTCTTTTTTTCTGGGACCAGGTGCCCTAGAGGGACACCAGCTCCCGCAAAAATACACTATAACGAAGATGCCCGGTCGCCGCCCTTCTAAGAATCCCCGAGCATGACAGTCTTTTTTTCTGGGACCAGGTGCCCTAGAGGGACACCAGCTCCCGCAAAAATACACTATAACGAAGATGCCCGGTCG